>Ga0182004_10005609_pt1 | contig 10207 bp, 8 predicted proteins | sample Sormic07211540_1_FD_120479 | JGI IMG/M metagenome (GOLD analysis project Ga0182004, IMG submission 120479) | Endophyte microbial communities from Sorghum bicolor roots, Mead, Nebraska, USA - 072115-40_1 MetaG | ecosystem: Host-associated > Plants > Roots > Unclassified | place: USA: Nebraska...
GGCCGGCTTGGGGCTCACTCTCTTAGCATTCTAGCATACTTGACATCCTTGTGAGCCTAAGGAAACACATTCCACTCATCTCCTTCATAGATTAACCATCTTTGTGAGATTGGGAGTGTTTCAGAGTGCATTTGCTTGAGTGATTACATCTAGTGGCACTTGGGGATCGATTTGGCCGTGGTTTTCTTGTTACTCTTGGTGGTTGCTGCCACCTAGACAGCTTGGAGCAGTGGAGGAGGATTGGTATGAGTCGGTGATTGTGAGGGGTTTTGTACCTTTCCCGACGGAGAGCTAAAAGGTAACTCCAGTGGATTGCTCGTGTCATTGAGCTACCTCACTTGTGGGTAGGCTCTTGCGGTGTCCTAGTGAAGATGAGGTTCGTGCTACACGTCTTAGCTTTCGAACCACCAAGTGTTTGATTGTTCATATATTAGTGATTGGTCCATCCCCTACATGATAGTATAAATATCTCATCCTATCAATTTCCTTACTGCAAGGTAGTGTATTTTTTTTGGCAATTTTGATGAGATCAAACAGGGCTTGGCCCAATTTGGGTTGCGTCCAAATGGTGTCAAGAAACAGCTGTAAAAAATTCAGATTTTTCTGATAAACGAGCGAAAAGGTATCCCTGTTTTACCGAAGGTATCTCAAGTTATGTTTTTTGGAAGGCACAACACGGCGGTGGCGACGGCGACAGTTAGGGCAAAGCGTCCCTAAACTCCAACACCGATCATAGGAAGAATTGTCCCTGTGACTAAGAGCAGTAGGTATTGACCTAATGATGTAAGGAGGGCTGCGAAGCAGGCAAAATAACAGCGGCTGGCAACCTATCTAGGGTTAGAGTGGTGGCGAGAGATCACACAAGGCGGCTAGCGGAGGCAAGTCAAGTAATGTGGTGGCTTCGACTTGTTGTTTGGAAATAGTGGATAGGATAGTGGCGGAAACTAAGAACAGCAATGGTGCAAATGAACTACGACGATGAACACAATCAAAACCAGCAACTAGACTCAACCACAGACAAAAACTCAACAAAGCAAACCTGAAAACGAAATTGCAAGGCACAATGGGTGATAGGACAGTGAAAATTAAACTATTTTTTGGGCTTTTTGTGGACTGTAGGTAATGAGCAAATATGAATCTAGGGCAAACGAGATTATACCTCGCGGTAAACCTGAGATCTTTGATATCAATTGATGAGGTTCAAGCCCGATCTTCTGAGACGTAATTGGTAAATTCGATTTGTGGAGAACTCGACGTAGACAATCTAGCTTTAAATCAACACGATTCGAACCCTACAACCGTTATACCACTGCTCTGTTGGTTATCAACCAAGCACAACTTGATTGACTTTGCCAAAAAGGCTTTTTTCTTGCAATCGAATCAAAGAACACAAGCGAGAAGGTATAAAAACGCAATCTAAAATTGCAGATATGATGACGCAAATATTCGAAGAGGGTTCAAGAACTCAGTTCCAAAGGACTAATCGACACAGTGGAGGAGATGAAGAACGGGGGCCCTGGATCACTGTAAAAGGATTTGTCACCACAATTACAATGAATGATTCAGTTTCTCGATGGAAAACTAAACTCTAATCAAAACTTAAGTCTAAACAGCGGTGGCTACGTGGAATATAAAGGAGAAGCGACCTAGGGTTGGAGGCGACCATGGGGAGGCGGCCACAACATGGGCTTAAGGTCTGAATTCGATACATGACCAAATTGGCCCGAAATAGGTGACGCATCACCTTGTTGTGGACATAAAAAATAATTCACGAAAGATCTGGAGCTGGGATCAGATTCAAAACGACAACGTCGTTGTTCCCTTTCCAACGAGTCCAAGAGCACCCTGTTTCCATGTCGTATGAAGAAGTTATGATCAAAACACTAACGACGTGTTTGCTGAATCCGAGAGTGACGTAGTAGCTGAGTTGAAGATGAATTGCAACTTGGAAAAGAGGATGGTGTCAACATATCCAGCGTGGCGATGTCCTCATCAATAAGTCCATGCTGTTCGCTGATTTATTTGAGTGAAAAATATTGTTAAATGGCTGATAAATTATCTTATGAAGAATGCAATTATAACACAATGTCATATTTTAGTATCTTAAAGTTGACCAATTATAGATAAAAAATATAAATACTTATGATATCAAATAAACATTATTAGATTAATTATAAAATTTATTTTTATAATAAATTAATTTGAAGTCATAGGTATAAATATTTTTAACTAGAAAGTTCACTAAAGTTGAACCACGCCACGTAGTATATGACAAGAATGTATAGAAGTATAAATGGTGAAGTGGAGGCACGACATTTTGGCCTAGGCATGTAAGGGAACCCAATGGACGAGGCACCTTCTGGGCGGATGCCAGCTTCTTGGCTATTGTAGCCTCTACTGTAGCTCTTGCTTTCTCCAATCCGATCCCCACTCATCTTCAATCCGAAATCATCCCCTTGCTTTTCCAATTCAGCAATCGTTGGCTGCTCGGCTGATCTATCAACCAATCGGCTTGGCTCTGCCTGAGACTGTATTTTGCTCAAGTATCGATTGTAAATCAGGTGGTCCACTAGTTCATCCCTTTCTTTTTTCCCACTGATTCCAGCATTATCAGCCAAACAAACAAGGTGTCGTCTCTTGCTTCCTGCTGCTTGCATCAACATCCATAGTCTTTTGCACTTCATCTCTCTCATCGTTCTCACAGGCGTGCACGGCCACGGCCAGCGCCTCTCGCACCTGTGATGCCAGCCCACAGCCACTAGCCCTCTCGGGACGTGGACGTGGCTCCTGCCCTTGTTTGCCTCGAATCTCCTACTCTAAATCCATTCGTTCAGAGTTTGAGGCACACAACAGAAGGTTGAGTGAGCGATTTTGTCTGATTTGAGTCGGCTTGAGTCCTGTGTTACCTTGCAAAAGGAGTGACGATATCTGATCGAGTCTGGAGGTGCTCTCGAAACAGTTTGCTTTTGGCCTTGGGCTGCAGCTTGTGCTGGCTTTACTGCGAAGCATTCTGGAATCTAGGCGTGGGATTTTAGTGTGGGATCCCGGCTGGGGATCTTGTTGCGGTATTAGTATGCAGCAAGCTCTAGCTCGCTACACACAAGAGGAGGAAGAGGTGTCCGGTGCCACAGATGACATGAATCTGTTAGCGTGGAACTATCTAGGCATGGGAGGTAGCCTTGGCAGCCCTAAAATGCTCCACCTTCATAGGTTAATATATTCTACTAAGGCACAGGTAATTTTTGTGTCAGAAACAAGAAACTCCAAACTTAGTAAAACCGATCTTATTAACAGATTTAATGTTAATAATAATCATGTAGTTCATGCTAATGGTCTTTTGGGTGGTCTATGGCTCCTTTTGAATTATGATGTCGATGTAGAAGTCCTTGAGTCTAGTCCTAATTTCCTTTTCTGTATGTGTGATCACAAGTTTCTTCATAAGAGATTTGGCCTAGTGTGTGTGTATGGAGACCCGCATCATCAAATAACTGATCTGAGTTGGAGGCAGGTTCAGAATATTTTTACTAAATATCAAAATATGCCTATCATTTGTATGGTTGATCTTTATAATATCATGGATGTTAAGGAAAAGCTAGGTCCTAGACCTGCTATAATGGGTGTGCTATCTCTCACTTTTGTTGCTTAGTTAAAGCTTGTAGTTTCTTTGATCTTGGTTACAATGGACCTGCTTACACCTGGACTAACAAGAGATTCAGTACTATGCCTACATATGGAAGACATGATAGATTTATTGCTAATGCTGATTGGTGTTTATCTTTTCCCAATACTATGATTTACAATTTGCCTATGCTGAAGAGTGATCATGCTCCAATTCTTGCTATTCTGGACGCTAAGCCTACGAAGAAGACACTTTAAATTTGAGAACTGGTGGCATTTAGAGAAGGACTACAATGTTACAGCCAAGCAAAGCTGGTTGAAATCCTCCAATCGTCCCTTCCATTTGAAAACTCATTGCCTGGCTCAAGACCACACTAAGTGGTGCAAGACCAAACCTAAACCCTCTCTCAACTACAGGATATTGAGAACCAGATCTAGAACCTCCAGATGCTTCCCCCTAACCCTCATAACATTACCATTCAAAAAGAGCTTGAATACCAGCACCAGATTACCCTTGCCAAAGAAGATGCCTACCACAAACAGAGATATAAAAAGAACTGCTTTGTTAAGGGGGACAGAAATACCAGCTTCTTTCACCAAGCTATAATCAAGAGAGCCAAGAGGAACACTATTACCCACATCCAGAACCCAGATGGGTCCTTCTCCACCACTCAGGAACAATTATGGTGATTATTTCACAACTATTTTCAGGTCGATCTCTCAGCATGCTGCACAGGGCACAATTCAGGATTGGAGTCAAAATGAAGCTCTTCCAGAAGGAATAGTTGAAGATGCTTACACTGCCTCAGTTCCAGACCTACAAGAACTGCACAACATTGTTAAAAGCATGAGAAACAATGCAGGTCCAGGACCAGATGGACTTAATGCAGCTTTTTACAAATCAGCATGGGACTGGGTAGGTAAGGATGTTCATCAGTTAGTTACCGAATTTTATCAGACTGCCGCTATGCCTCCATAGATAAATTCTACTCATATTGCTTTAATTCCCAAAATAACAGATCCCATTGCTCCCAACGATTTCAGGCCTATAAGCCTTTGCAATGTCATATATAAGATCATTTCCAAATCACAAGCTGAAAGGATTAAAATTCACCTTCCTCATATTATACATCCCTCTCAAGCTGCTTTTGTCCAAGGTAGACATATTGCTTCTAACATCATTATAGCCCAGGAAATAATACACAATTTTAACCTCGAAAGTTGGAAACAAAAAGCTTTCTTTCTTAAACTTGATCTTGCAAAAGCTTTTGATAGAATAGAATGGAATTTTATTGACTGTGCTATCAGAAGGTAGGGCTTCAAGGACCATTTTATTGCCATGATCCATAACTGCATTTTGACAACTAACCTGATCATCAATGGTGAGCCAACACCAGTCTTTTATCCACAGCGAGGAATCAGACAAGGATGTCCTTTGTCTCCTTACTTGTTCATAATTGCTATAAATGAGCTTGCAATTTGTCTGCAGAATCATTCGATGGAGCATAACATTACAGGAATCACACTAGGACCTAGCTGTCCCAAAATTCTTGCTTTACTTTTGCAGATGATCTTATAATATGCGGGTAGGCGAGAAGAGAGGAAGCTAATAGGATCAACTCCATTCTTCACTCTTTTTGTGCAGCATCTGGCCAAACCCCCAACTTTGATAAGTCTTCAATCACTTTTAGCAGAGGGGTTGATCAAAATACTAGAGGTTTAATTAAGACAGTTTTTCTAGTATCAGACTTGAAGCCTAAAGCAATTTATCTTAGTCATCTCATTTTTAGTCATACTGACAGGTCTAAAGCTTATGATTTCATAATTAATAAATTTAAAGTAAAGCTCACAACTATCAAAGCCAATAAACTGAATCATGCAGGGAGATTGGTTTACATTAACTCTGTGCTAGCATCAATTCCCATCTATTACATGTCAACCATTCTCTTCTCCAAGAACTTTATTGACAGGATCACTGCTATTATAGATTCTGGTGGACACGTGTAAAACAAGACAACTCTTCGACATCTTTCAGTTTTAGGTCGTGGAAGGACATATGTAGGCCAAAGTCTGAAGAAGGCTTAGGAATAAGAGACTTGCAGATTGTCAACCACAGTCTTATTGTTCATGTAGCTTGGAACATTGCCACAGGTAAGAATCCATATCTCACCAGCATCCTGAAATCTAAATATTTTGCAAACACGAGCTTCTAGTTAGTTGGTAACTCCCCTATAAAATCAGCTTTTTGGTCCTCTGTCCTTCAGGTCAAAAAAATTTTGGTCGACAATTGCTTTATCCAAATTCTTAAAGGTGACTCTAGTATCTGGTCAACTCCCTGGTGTCCTATATGGAAACATATTCATGACCACATCAAACTTCCTGTTACTATTGACCATATGCCTGAACCTTTGGAACAATAACACTCACCACTGGGATTTCAACTTTATCTCCCAAATATTTGATTCTAATGTTGTCTCCTAGATTTACTCCACTCAAATTGTCCCCTCCAATTAAGCTGACTTAGTTATTTGGAAACCTGCCACGAAAGGGGTTTGCTCTGCTAAAGAAGCTTTCAAGTTCCTTAATCAACAAATGCAGGTATCAAGACCAACACAGGGTGCACGAGGCATTACTGATGAAGCTATGAATATTCTTAGGAGAATGTGGAAGCACAAAATGCTGCCACCAAATATCAAAGCTTTTGGCTGGAGGCTGGTTAGGAAAGCAATCGCTACAGGTGCAAGAGCGGGGAACCTATCCTCAAAAATCAGCAAACAATGTGACAGATGCAATACCATGGAAAATGATGCTCATCTTTTCTTCCACTGCTCCTTTGCTACAGCAGTTTGGTTTTCATCTAACACTCCTATACGCACCTCAATGCTCCCTATTAAACATGATGGAGTACAGGAGATCTTGGCATGAACATATATGAATTGCAGATGCAAAGAATCATGACCACACTCAAGTACTTATGGAAGGCCAGAAATGATCTACATTTTTAGAGGAAAACATGGATTGTTTTGTAGGTAAAACATGCGGTGGAGGCAGATATCAAGATCTCATACTTAGAGGCAAGCGATAATGCAGCAACTAATGTCTCAGTAGTAGGAGAATCCCAGAGGCAAAACCTCCAACATTGAACTTGCAGGTTACAGGTGGTTAGGCAGGGCCCTAGATGCTACACAGATGCCTCCTTGGCACTAGATTGCAGCCACATGAATCCAAGGAATGCGGGGCTAGGAGTCTTACTCCTGGATCCTGAAAAGGGTTCAACGTCTACATAAAAGCGTCGCTTCAGAACAGCTCCTCGATCATCATGGTAGAATCAGCGGCAATGGCACTTGCTGCTGATATTGCATCACATCTAAATATCAGTGGCATGTCATTCATCACTGATAATCAGATTCTTGCAACCTTCTACAATGAAGCCAACTTTGATCAACCTCCATCATGGGATGTAAGGCCTTTCATAAGGCTTCACATCTCTCTTGGAAAGTAATGAAGATAGGAAGAGAAGACAATACCACAGCTCATACACTAGCAAGTCAGGCTTTAAGAGCTTCTACATAAATTTTGAATCAAGATGTAAATAATCCTATTGTAGGCAGACCATATTGATGGATGTCCTCTTAAGGATGCTCTAAATCTTGTAAACTGGGAGACTTTCTCCCTTATTGCAGCTTCATGCTGCTAATAAAGTTTGCGTTCTTTGTCAAAAAAGGGACCCAATGGACATGTGCTAGCCCCGCCACTATAGGAGGCACCGTCACTTCTTGCGTAGCGCCGCTGTTGCCATCAACGTCGTGCAATGGTTGATGTTGTAGTTCCTATTGGAATATGATCCATACTATAACATGAGTCTTTCGGAGACGTCTAGAACGTCCGTGGTTCGGATTATGTTTATTAGCGGATTTGTTTCCGTATTTGACCGTAGTCAGTCCGTCCTATAAATATATCTTGTAAGCCGTATAGGGACAGAGAGGCAACTAATTGTATTCCCTACGTTCTGCAAGGGTTTTCCATGTAAAAATTTATACCTGGTGTTCAATCTATTATTATATTATTTCCTAACAAGTGTTATCTAGAGCTAAAGTTAAGGTTTACTCTGTTCATCGTGCCGCGCTGCCGTCTAGACCAATCTCACGATTTTCCGTGCCGTCCAATCGACGAGTCGAAGTCTGAGTTTAGCTGGCTGTGTTGGAGTGCTGAGTTCGAGTTGAATATGCCGAGTTCAAGTATGTTGCCGTCATTGACCAAGGCGTTTGGTTCGAGTGTTAAACTTTAATAGGTACTATAATATTTTCGTCTTATTTGATAATTAGTGTTTAATCATAGATTAGTTAGACTTAAAAGATTCGTCTCACAAATTATTCTTTATCTGTGTTTTTAATTTCGTAAATAGTCTATATTTATTACTTCATGCATATGTCTAAATATTTGATTTGACGAGAGTTAATGTAAAACCCTAAAAATTTCATCTTTCCAAATAGGGTAAAATGATTTAATTAATTGTTGAGTACTTAAGTGTAGTAAGAAAGGAATATTTATTAAATTAAAAGTCATTATAGGGTTTAGACACATGTTTGAGCATCATGCTGCTGCATATATTTTATTGAGTGGTGGTTTTAAATTCAAAATGATTTTCAAATCTTTTTATTTGGTTTGAGCAAAAAGTGAGAAAAATAAAAAAAATAAAAGGAATTAGTCTCTCCCTCACTCACTCTCGGTCTCGGCACAGTTTCCCCCCACCCCCCCGCGGCCTGTTTTCCCCCTTCCTTTCTCCTGCCACGCGGCCCAGTCCCCGGCCCACGCTGGAGCAGCCAGCGAGCCGCTCGCGTCTCCCCTCCGCTGCGGCCGCTGACAGAGCGGACCCGCGCCCCTGGGACACCGATAAGTGGGACCCAGCGGTCAAGGCCGTCCCCTACCTCGTGTCCGGACAGGACTCGAGCCCGAATCCTACCGGCCGTGCGCGTAATCGCCCCAGGCGCCTTGCTCCACACGGTTGCCCCTTTAAATACTCGTCTCGACCCTCGCCAAGCCCCTATCTCAATCTTAGCGCCAACCGCCGCATAGATTTCTCCGAAAAGCTTCGCTAAGATTCACCCCGAAAGCAATCCGCCGCTGCAAGTGTTTTGGTCTCCGTGAGCCCTTTGCCGAGCTCCTTGCTGCTATTGCGAAGTCGTCGAGACCTTTTGTTCGCGTTCTCTTGCTCCATATGCTTGCCTAACCTCCACCAAACTTTTTGCAGAGCCGCCGTCCGCCTCTCGCCGTCGGGAGCTCTAGCCGGCTTCTCTCCGTCCCGATTCTTGCCTCAGGTGAGTTCGCATCGAGCTCCTGAGCGTCCCAGTGCTTTTGGTTCGCGCTCTACTGCTCTGTGTTGCCGGATTGGGCAACTCCGGCCATCACGGCCATGGCGCCGCCGCAGCCTTCCCCAGCTCCGGCCAGCCGGCTTCTTCCCCTTCCCCACGATTTAATCTCGGCCATCCATCCGCGATCCAACGGACCCAGATGAAGGGTACTGTTGGTGCAAAAGCTGATCTGCAAACATAAAGGGCTAATACCCGATTCAAACGTTAAGGCATGCCAGCCGATTTGACCTTACAATCGACAAAGGTGGTAACTTGAACACTTTGGTCCCGACAACCGCGATGCGCCCGGATGTCACGGCCAAGAGGTGCTCATGCGGAACTTGAGAACACGCCGAGTTTGACTCGACGAATTCCTAAGAACTCGTAGAAAAAGGAAAATATGGCGAAGTCGCCGAAAAAATAGATGCTAGAATATGTCTAAAAACTTGTTTTTGATTGATTGATTGATAGATGTCACGTTACATTGCTATGGGGTCTAGATTTATACCCTGTCCAAAGAGCTACAACCAGACACGACTAGAACTCGAATTCCAAATTAAACAGAATCCGTATATAAAACGAACTCTAATAAATAAGGAAAACATTAAATTATCTTCCACAACCGATCGGTACACTGTCAAATCTGCAACCCCTACACTTTTTCTTCAGAGTCATCGGCAAACCGCCTTTCACACCCATCGGCAATCATCGTCACTGGCCATCGGCATGAACGCATCACCACTCCTGGACTTGGTCATATTCGGCTGTTTTCCCATCGGCACCAACCTTCATCGGCAACTCCCCTGTAGACTGATCACCATTGCCCCATCTGCCGATCTACACTTCATTAACTCCAGGTGTGTATCCAAAGATACATGTCCAAAAACGGTGTCAACATATGCCCCCAAATTTTGGAGTATAAAATCATTAATGCTCCGAAATTCTCCTCAGTAATGATGCCTTTCCGTAATTATTTCCCTTGATTGATAATTAATTACCAAATTTAAACAACCTCAGCCCGATTCTCCTGTAGATTCCTCGAATTTCTCAACTTCCTGAACCGAATCTCCCTAGAATGTGCTCATCGGCAATATTACCGTTAGAGAGGACTGCTGATGGACCGACCAAACGATCTTGCACAGTAAGATATCTTCACCGCTTGCTGTCAAATCATCTGCACAATCCCTTGATTATCGTGCGAATAGTTACCATATCTACCTGAACACCCTCGGATTTCA
>Ga0182004_10005610_pt1 | contig 10206 bp, 6 predicted proteins | sample Sormic07211540_1_FD_120479 | JGI IMG/M metagenome (GOLD analysis project Ga0182004, IMG submission 120479) | Endophyte microbial communities from Sorghum bicolor roots, Mead, Nebraska, USA - 072115-40_1 MetaG | ecosystem: Host-associated > Plants > Roots > Unclassified | place: USA: Nebraska...
GTCTCGTCAATTTCGACCAAACTGTGCAATTAGTTTTTATTTTCGTCTATATTTAATACTCCATGCATGCGTCTAAAGATTCGATGTGACGGGGAATCTGAAAAATTTTGCAAAATTTTCTGGAAAGTAAACAAGGCCTAGGTCCTCGAAGCCAAGGAGCCCAACTCCATATGTGTCTACTGTAGGTATAAATGTGACTTAAGGAGCATCAGCGTGGCCCATGGAAAAAAATTGGATGTTGTCACATCAAAAGTTTGGACACATGCATGAAGTATTAAATATAGACTGATTACAAAACTAAATGCACAGATCGAGACTGCTTTGCGAGATGAATTTTTAAACCTAGTGTGGTGCTACGGTAAACATGTGCTAATGACATATTAGTTAGGCTTAATAAATTTGCCTCGCATGCCGAAATTTGTTATTTATTTTTTATTAGTATCCGAACACCCTATACGATATCCCATATGATATACCTCTTAAACCTGCCTATATCTAAACACCCAAAGCGTGGAGCAAGCATGAGAGGAGAAGGTGACGCTTTTCCTTTCGTCCGCTACATCCATCAGGTGTCTGTGAAGTCAAGGGCGGAAACAAGGGCAGCCCCCCCCCCTCTCCCCCGCCCCTCCACACACACACCAAAAGAAAAAAAGACTAATGTTGCACAATCTTCACTAAAACTTGTCATTAGTTCTCACTTATCACTAACATTGTATGTAAAGAAGCTTTCTTAATTAATTTTAGATTAGATTGTTTTTTCAAATAGATCTCTTGATTGTCTAAGATTAAGTGTTTAAATAAAATAAATATGATAGGCACCATTTATCTATGAACAATATCCCTTTTTATCTTCAATTTAGATAATTGGCATTTTTCTAAAATGAAGAGATTAATGATGATTTATTATAGTTTTTTTAAGACAAAATCAAAACTGAAAACTTTTAAGCCCACATCCGGACTTAGTGATGGTACCATATAATTTTTATCAATACTCATCTGGCTCCTCTATATCTAAATCCTGACTTTGCCCCTATGGATATGTTTGCCCAATCGCCCCTAATCCCTTTTATTAATCTATGGAAATTTTATATATTTAATCAATGATTAATTTGCTTTTGCCTTCAATTTTTATTCTTTATTAGAACATAAGATTTGAGAGTTTTCTGAAATTCTAATTTAGGATTTGGGAATCCCACTCGCTGCAGCTAGGGCAGTGTGACCTTACACTATTTAGTGAATAATTATTATCTCAATTTATCAACTAGGTAATTTACTAGCTTTTGATTTTAATGTTTAATCTAGCAAGGAATAATTTTGGTAAATTACTTACTAATTGTTCTAAAATTTCAGTGATCTCTTGTTGCCCAGAAAAGACACATTTGGCCAAGAGAAAAGAAAAAGAAGGGACGGATAAAAGAGTGGATACAATAGCAGAGACGATAAAAAGTAATATTTGTAATTTGTTTGATAAGATTGTTTTTTGATAGATTAAATTTGTTAGAAACATCATTACTATTATATTAAGTTATATTAAAGGATAGTTACATTAAAGGCTCATCTTTATGACTCCGCTTCATGTCACTAAATTTACAGGACTGGACCAGCCCCTACCTTAGGTGATGAGCATAGCCTCTCTCTCCTCCTTGTCCTCCCTACCCCAACATGCTCCTCCTCTCTCCTAGCTCCCTGCTGACCTCTACCTCTTTTCTCCCCTGTTAGGCCGTTGGATGGATACCTGTTATTTTTATCCCATGGGTACTATTGGCTTATTGGGGACTTTGGCTGATTCTTGGCCTGAAGGACGGGGGTACCTATAAAATCTTCCTAGCTATTCACCATACATATATATACATATAAATTATTCTCATTAATGAAGTTATTTATATATAATTTTGAATATTAGTTTTGAATTTATACAAACTTGGATCATTTAATACATTCAAACTGGGCATATAAGAACTACGTTAACGAATTTCATGGGTAACATAATCTATCTAAAAAGAAAGTTTGATTTGTATATCATAGCAAGATGGCTAGTAAATCTCCATATACTACGTTATTTTGGATGCATTATCTCCTGCCAAAGTACTTTGTATTTTCATATACAAAAGATGATGCATTAGTACAGTTCACAAGCAACATATTGGAAGTGTGCACTGCAAATCTTACATCTGCAAATTCATAAAGGTCACTAGGAGTTACTAGACACCCCCGAGCTAGTAAGTAACTAGATACTTTACTTCGTCATATCAGTTGAAGTTAAAGATGTATATATGTTATATATAAATAATCATTTTGGACCATTTTCTTGTAGTCGCCTAAGGAGACATGTATTATGAACAAAGAAATAGATGAAAACAAACTACTAGAGATCGTCGGGAACCTCTGTCAGTTTATCTCAAAGAAATGATACACAAGAACGCCTCATCGAAGAAATGATACACAAGAACGGTGTTACCATAACCTAGTGTCTGTGGTAGGACATCAAAAAGGTTGTAGACATCTTTGGCAGTGGGGATTGGAGGTTGAAGATTAGATCATTGATAACATTATAGATACTACTAATGTGATGTACATTCTCGTACATTTGAACATGTGTATATATATATATATAATTCAATTTGAATTTTGGTGGTAGAATATATCTAAAGGTGGCTAGAAATAACAACCACCCTTAAAAACAGTTTTTTTAGAGGCGGCCGTGAACCATAGCCACCTCTAGAAAACATTTTGTATAGGTGGCTATAATTTACAACCACCTCTAGAAATGGATTCCCCTATAAATCCTATTTTAAAGGGTGGATGGGCTGTTGCTTGTACAATTTGCTGATTAAATCAGTGGAAACTTAGATGCGGTTGAGCAAGCCGCCATCTATAGAACATCTAGAGCTACCTCTACAAATGGCTGTAGTAGTGGAATGCTGGTGAACCCTAAGTAGACTGATGAGATTTTATCTTCCATGTTCTTGTTTTGGTAAAAAAATATATCACATTCACATCGTAGGATGCATATTCATCTATGTACACTCATTTCCTATTACTATGTTTCATGATTGGATCAGCTCATTTGCTTTCTGTTGTGTCTACCATGCTCATGTAATTCCATTTTCTAATTAATGCTTAAAGGTTGTTCATTTCATGCAATGATGTCTTTTATTTGTTTCCCCACCCAAATTTACCCATTTGGCTGGCTAAGAGAAACAAAAAAAGTTGTCAAAAGAGAAAAAAATTAGCATTCCAAAAGTGAACAAAAAAGTTCTTAAAATGGAAAGCACAGAGTTGTCAGAGTCGGTACAATAACGGTGTATCGACTACCATATCTGGTTATTGAGCTGGATTAGAGAGCTGAGCAAGCTTGTCGCTCTTTGCATCATAGCAAGTACAATAACGCACTCCAAGGCAGCTCACACTCCACCTGCTAGGGGCTCCACCACAGTCGCTCTCATATCTCATGTTCCTCCCTAATTTCTCTCTCATAGGACACGACAAAAATGACATATAGAAAAGTATATAGAATATTGGGTTCTACTTAATCTTGCATCCATAGGAGTTGAGCTTTGGGCCTGCACACCCTAACTTAGGAAAGTATCTAATTGTCATAAATGTTTTTGCTAAAAAAACTCCACATCACCTCAACCCTCCTGGTGCGCTAGATGTTAATATTGTCTCTGTTGCCAATGATAACAACTTCAGAGCTCCACTCCTCGGCCACCAACATCTTCCTCCTAGCTCCAGCGGCTAGCATTGCATTCTCCACCCCCTCCACCGCCACCAAAACAAATTTCTATGGATCTCCACCTCCCCGCTTCCAACTCCTCCCTCCTGGCTTTGGTGGCTAGCGCTGCCTCCATTGCCTCCACCACTACTACCACTAACTGGTTTGGAGCTCTACTCAATCCCATGCCTACAATGCATCCCTTTGGGCTCTACTAGCTACTGCTGCCTCCATCATTTCCCTCCACCGCCACTAACGTTAATCTAACATGTCATTTATATCTCCAACTAACTGGCACCCCTACCACCTGTACCACCCAAACTCCAACTGCCTCGATGGGTGGCTCCCTCACCACCCCACTGCTGTCTTGATTGCCACCATTACTCATCAGACAAGCCTCTCCATAGATCCCTCGTGAGCCATAAACACATAAATCCCAATGCTAACCTAGCCTGCAAACCCTAATAACCCACATATGCCATGATTTCGAGAAGAGGAAGAGGAAGAGGAAAAGGAGGAGGAGGACCCAACTTGTTACTGGTAGCCACTAAAACTCAAGTGCATGAATTGAATAAGGAGAAGAGAGAGCTACACAAGGAAGAAGAAGCCTCACTTGCATTTGGGAGGATAAGGCTAGGAGCAAAGAGTATCTCTAAAAGTCTTTGTTACCCTTTCTATAGAAATCCTTATGTAGAGTGTCATTTGAATAAAAAACGCTTTTTATATCTTTTCGCCATCCAACAACTTCTCTATATGTTGTGCACACTTTGGAGAGCCATTCTCGCTCTCTATCTTTGACTAGCGAGGAACCAGGAATATACAGTGGTAATATTTGGATATCTAAAATTGAAGAAGTTGTTGGATGGCTTTTTTGACCAAAATCTCTATTCCTATCAATATAGAAGGATATAAAAAGACTTGTACAATTGCTCTAGTGTGGACGTGAGATACCATTTGTTCCTAATGATGAAACATTCCTAGCCTCCAAGGTTTGATCGCCATTGCCAGACGTAGGGCATGTCATTTCTAAACACAAAACATTTGCCAAGCTGGTCAAATTGTTTTTTGAGGTGATTTTTGGAACCGTCTCTACTCAAGGAACTCCAGAAATCATTGTCTAGAGATAGGTGTGCAACCACCTCTAGAAATTAGTTTCTAGAGGCAATTCTAAAAATTAAATTATTTAGGGATGGACCCAATGATTATTTGTCAACAACGAGGGCATATACCAACACTTAGAATTGCTACGTCCCTTCCTATTTGGCATTTTGGGCATTATATAGTCTGTTGAAAATGAATCTAGCCCCATCGTAGGTTTTGGTGGATTAATGACACAATCAAAGGACTAATATGTTGACAAAGTGATTGAGTAGGTTTTAGAATTGTCTATACTAGGCTTTGTGTTACTAATCATGAAGGCAGTACACAAAGCTTCCCTCTTCTCTCCCTTTCTCTCTCTATGTCTATGGAGCTTGGTTTCTACGAAGACACCTATAACATGCTAGCCACTTATTATAAAAATGGTTACCTTCATTAGGGCATTATGAAAAGTCATTTTATAGCCTGAATCATGCCAATTGTCTAAAAATGAAACAATCTCTAAAGGTGATTTTATATCAAGGTAAATACTTTCTTTCCAAAAGTGTGCAGAGTTGCTTCGACATGCATGCACTAGAAGACAAAAAATGAAACTCATCATACCTAGAGACGACTAACTTGGAAACGTAGACCTTTACTATGTAAGGGTTTAGGGCTTTGGAGGAGGGAAGAGGGGGTTCTATGGTTGCGAGCTAGCTTAGAAGAGGGCTTCATGGAGTGTGGCCACTCAACTGGCGATGGTGGTGGGCGAGAAGGCGGCAGAGGGTGGGATAGCAGTGTCGCTACCCAATGAGCGGTAGGGGAGATCAGTTGTGCGGTGCAGGTGGTTAGGATGGCCGGAGAAGAAGTAGAGGATGAGGACTGGAATTAGTGGCGGTGGCAAAGAAGGGGGTGGAGGAGGAGGTTGGTTGCGAAGGCGACAATGTGCTAATGGAGCCAACAAGAGGTGGTGGAGGTAGGGGTGCTCTGCCTAGAAAGAAGATGCAAGATCAATTTAGTGATAACGACGGTAGAGAGCAGTGGTGTGAGCACCTCCAAAGCCATGGGGTGAGGGTGGTAGCAGGGAAGATAGATCTCAGAGGGAAGAAGATAGTAATGGAAGGAGGGTAGCAGTTGAGTACACAACTGAGGGTTTAAGTGCATGCACACTCTTTAGTAAAGTGCTTTATTTATTCAACACTAATGGAAAAAAGTTAGCATATGTGAAAATCATTTCTGTGTATAGGCTTCCACACGAAGAACTGGCGGCATCATGAGATTTCTCCAACCACCCACCCCACCCTGAGGCCGACACATAGCATAATATATAGCGTGACGTGAGACTGAATCTAAGGGTGTGCTTGGTAGCTTTGCCAAGCTCATCTTACCTTGCTCCGTTCGACTTAGCAAAGATAAGCACATCTAGAAATGCCCATCGGTTTGGATCCCTTTCGCTTGTCGGTTTCCTAGTCTCTTTTATTCTCTCTCAAGTAGCTAGAGTTCGATTCATTGAAGGGGAGGATCGATTTGTGAAGCAAGGACTCAGATTTAGCCCCAGCGCACAACGTTTAGAAGAGGAGCCACACAACGCACAAACGAATCTTGCTCGTGCAGGAGATAGCCTCCATGTGGGCAAGGATTTTCTTGCTCAGCCAGACGAGTTTGCTAGGCGAAGCAAGCTTCTCCAGTGCCACAATTATTGTGGAATATCTACTTGTAACATCTCACCGCATCCATAGTCGCATCCATAGTCGTAGGACTGCAGGCAAGTACACTTCTCTATACAACAGTTACTGCTCAAGTTAGTATATAAAAAAAGCTATATAGCTTGATGATATAACATGGATGTTATAATCTATCGTCATAAGTACTTTCATTAAATATAAAACCCTTTCTTTATACTTCTTCAAAAAAATACGCGTTCGCTATCACTATTGGTATTGTTAATTAATTATCTAAATAGACATATCAGGGTAGTACTTCCATAAATTTTGTTTATAACCAGACAAAGTACTTGTTCAGAATCAGGAGTGCTCCTGCAGAACGAAGTACGCCACCCACTCCATACATTTCCCCGGCCGGTTTCATGGCATCGTAGCTGCCCTCCCCTCTCCTGTCTTCCGTCCGGCAACTTGGCTACCGCCACCGCAGCATCACCACAGCTCCTGAATCCTGACGATGATGGCCTGACAAGGAGAGGCAGCAGGCGAAGCAAGCAGATCGTCGTCGTGGTTTCTCTCCGGTATACCTCCGATCCCCTCTTCTAGATCTCTCCGGTCTCCAACTCCATTCGCAGACTTGCATTGCTAACAAAGAAACCGTGTTTCCACAGCGCTGACATCGAAGCAAAGTCACAAGGAGATCGAGAGGAAGGTAGAGGCCTAGAGAGAGATGAGTTTGGAGGGAGCTGCAGGTGTGCCGCAGGCGATGAGCCTGTGGAGGACGCCGACCCCGTACATCTTGCTGGTCATCGGGTCCATGATGTTCCTCATCGCGCTTGTGCTGCTCGTGCTCATCTGCGCGCGAAACAGTCGTCGCTCCTCGCGGCGGCGCGGGTCGTCGGACGACGACGAGGAGGAGGCGCCCAGCTCCGCGCGGATGCCGGTGCTCAAGCCGCTCGACAGGGAGCCCAAGGTCGCCGTCATCATGGCCGGCGAACGCGCGCCGTCATTCCTCGCCAGCGCCAAGCCGCTCCCGCTCGCCTGGGGCGCTGACGAGGCTGGCGGCGGCGGCGGCGCAGGCGCCGTACCGTACGTGTAGCCGGCCGGGCGCTGGACGACGCGAGCGAATCTGGTGGTGACGTGGAGCACTTTTGTCACCTTGTCGGGAGATACTGTTTCTTTTTTTTTTCCTCATTTCATCGGAGTTTCCGCGGTGTGTGTGCCCGTCGAACGCACCTGTTTCACTGTTAATTTGTAGTATCGGCAACTGTTTTCAGGTGTTTTTTTGGGTGCAGTGTCACAAGTTATCATCAAGCAACTTCACCGTACCTTCTCTTTTCTATTGCGTCTTCTAGAGAATATTTTATACAAGAAAAATACCTTAAAATCAATCTATATATAGTGCATATACAAACAGTGTTAAAATGAGCTCTTACGTCCTTTACGAACTGGAATCCCTAGCCTATGACCGATTCAACCTTGGTGACCTTGATTTTCCGTTTTATGGAGAAGAAGATTGCACAGTGTAATAAAAGATCTCTCGGCAGAACGGGTACCAACGTGCCGGCTGGCCCGACCCAAACGGATTCATCGTGATATATTCTACAAAAGTTGTCTCGGCAAATCATCAAGCATGATCTCGTTTAAGCACTTATATGTATTCTCTAATCTAAGAGCATATATATCCAATAGTCTTTTTAAAACTCATCCTCTAATTCATCACTTGGAGAGCTATGTGCATAAAATAGTTTTTTTTTTATATCTCAGTTTTTCTATATCTATGTACTTGTTCTCGTTTTCTATCTTTGATTAGCTAGTGAAAATTTTGAAATAGAAGACGACTACACTTAGATAACCATTTAAAAACTGTTGGAGGGTATTTTTTTTCACTAAAATATATATTTCTATCAATTAGGTAGTATCTAGAGAGTCCCTTAAAGTTGCTCTACTTAAGAACTTTCAGAATTCACTCTCATAAATGAAACAAATACAGTGTATGAACTTTCAGAATGCATCGGGCATGTTGTGGCACATCCATAGTCAGAACGGTCAAGCCAAAGGTCCAACGAATGCATACTTTGATAGATTAGCGAATTTGCCGGCAAGAGGGTGCAGGAACTAGGAACGACGACGCCCAATATAAAATAGTATCTTCAAATAACTAGCGATATAGAAAATAGTACCAAATACTTGTATCTTCAAATAAGTTTCTTATGAAACTACATTCCAACCTCGATCTACTAATATTTATTACGTATTATAAATATTCATTTATATTTGTCAAACTATAAAATATTTGATTGTTCAAGAAAGCAGAAGACATGTGTGTTTATTTTGGGATGAATAATGAGGGGCTGCTTTTCGCTACGTACCGTCGTGGAACGGATGACGGATCGGATATGCATGGATCAGTACCGTTTCCCAGTTGTGGCTTGGCCGGCCGGTATGGGCACTAGGAAACTGCGGGCGAGTATATATCCGTGTATCACCTGTTTATACAGACCGAGGCGATACATGGCACGCGAAACGCGTGAATAAATAAACGACGCACGTGTCAGTGTGACAGTCGAAATCAGAGCAAAACGGAACGACATGGAGCACCATATACACATGATGAATGGATGATGCACGTCAAACTGGCTGGGCCGGCATGGGGGTTTGGCCCATTTAAGCACGGTGTACTACTCCTACACGATTGCTACCGTGGGCCCATGACGGCTCGGCACGAAGCAATGGTGGGTTTCATGATGTTATTTCAAGACTGCTATATCATACGAAATAAAATAAAATTGGAATGAGACATACGCTCCATAATTTGCAACACAAATTTTTTTAAACCTAGTTAGTCTATAGTTGGATAATAATTATTAAATATAAATAAAAAATACTAAGATGTTCAAATATAAAAAGTTTACTCCCTCCGTCCTCCAAATAAATGCATTTTTTTACTCCTACGATTCATGTTTGACTATTCGTCTTATTTAATTTTTTTTTATACAAATAATAAAATAAATAAATTATTATAAAAATATATTTAACATCAAAATAAGTTATGAAAAAATAAATAATATTTATTAAATTTTTTTTGAATAAAATAAATAGTCAAATATAAATTATATAAGTCAAAGAAATGTAGTTATTTGTGGAACGGATGAAGTAGTATTGACCGCAGTGTCATAACGCATCCGGCCAGCCAGAGGTAGGCGCGCATCGCGCCGGCGTCCGCCGCACGCACTCCTATCTCTGCAGAATGCAGGCTTCCACGCACGTGCCAGACCAGACCCCAGCGTACAGCCTGCTCTCCGCCGCTACAAGGTTTCCACACGGAGCACAGCAACAAGGGCATGTCATGTGGCCGCGTGGGGAGGAATCGAATGCCGGGTGCGTTCGTGACGCAGCGACTCGGAAACGCCACACGCGACCGCAGCTGCCGGACAGTGCAAGCCAGTTCCATCCATCAGTCCGAGTGACGCATGGCTCGCCTCCTCTCCTCACGTACACTACTTTGCTAGTGCTACTCCCTGGTCTACTGAGTACCTCCTTAGACCTCGTTCAGTTTGCAAAAACTTTTGTTTTTTTTTGCTACTGTAGTATTTTGTTTTTATTCGACAAACATTGTCCAATCACGGAGTAACTAGACTCAAAATATTCATCTCACAAATTACAGGTAAACTGTACAGTTAGTTTTTATTTTTATCTATATTTAATGCTCCATACATGCGACCAAAGATTCGATGTGATAGGGAATCTTGA
>Ga0182004_10005611_pt1 | contig 10204 bp, 9 predicted proteins | sample Sormic07211540_1_FD_120479 | JGI IMG/M metagenome (GOLD analysis project Ga0182004, IMG submission 120479) | Endophyte microbial communities from Sorghum bicolor roots, Mead, Nebraska, USA - 072115-40_1 MetaG | ecosystem: Host-associated > Plants > Roots > Unclassified | place: USA: Nebraska...
AATACCCCTAAATCCGCCCATGATATATACATGTATTTTCTATAAATATAGACAAAGTTGAGAAAGTTTGACATACAAGCATCCCATACCATTATCTATTGTGGGACGGAAGTAATATGTTAGAGAAGGTATAAGAATGTTCAATTTATTTTTCAATTTGCAAAACGAGGCTTCATGCAAAGGCTTGTCCAATCCTATTCCTACCACATCTGGTAATGTCTGACGTACACTTGTATCCCAATTGGTCCGCTTGTACGGGTCCAGCTGGAAAACGGGGGTAAAAAAACTGCCGTGACGCCTCCCCTCACGTCGTCACCCCACGTGGGCTGTCTGTCCGTCGGGCTGGCGCCGGTCGATACGGGCGAGTACGCCCGCCCGCTCCGGCTCGGTCTACACGTTTCCCTCCGGCCTCTGGGGTCGGGCCAGCCCGCCCGTCGGTTACCTTTCCTTTTCCCTCCGGCGGTCCGCCCCCCGGCACCGGCAGGCGGCAGCCCTCTCTTTGTCTCTCACGCGGACCGGACCACCGGAAACCAGGAACCAAACTGCCCAGAAAGAAAAGAAAACCTTTTTATTTCACATTTTTTTCCTCCCAACAAAAACAGAGGGAAATAATATTCCAGGGCCGCCCACGCCGGAACCGACCACTTCACCGGCAGCGAGCCGGAGACTCCGTGGAGCCCCTATCCCCGCGCCGGCGTGGGCGGAGGGAGGAGGAGGAGCAGCAGCAGAAGCAGCAGCAGAAGGATAAAGGGGGCTCTGGGAGCCTCTGAGAAGAAGCTTCTAGAAGCTGCCTGAGGCGAGGGCGAGCGCGCCGCGGGCAGAGTGATCTCGGTGGAATAAGTCGCGCGGGGCCGGCGCCGTGAGGGACGCGCCTCTGGATGCCGGCACCCTCCGGGATTTGAATGGTGTCCAGATCTCGAGGGGGAGGGGAGCTTCTCGAAGCGGGGTGAGGCGCGCGGGCCGGCCGGCGGTTAGGGTTTGGTGTGAGGCGGGATGGTGGGGAGCTCGGTGGAGGGAGGAGCGGACGGAGATGGAGGCTGCTGCGGCGTCGGGGACACCTCTCCCGGGACCATCGTGTGGGTGCGGCGGAGGAACGGGTCCTGGTGGCCCGGCAGGATCCTGGGCCCCGAGGAGCTCCCACCGTCGCAGATCATGTCGCCGAGGTCCGGCACGCCGGTCAAGCTCCTCGGCCGGGAAGACGCAAGCGTGTAAGGTCCCACTCCCTTATTTTGTTTTAGTTTTTCTACCCCTGAGCCCTGTGCTGTTGTACATTTTAGATTGCTTGTTATTGTTATTTCTGATCCATGTGGGATACTTGGCTCTTTCTTTCATGGAAGCTACGATGCCTGAGAGAATGGGGGCTCAACAAGTACTATCTTCTTTGCTTGTAGTCAAGCTCATTGCTAGTTTCTTTCTTAGACCTTGCAAATAATGTTGTTCATAGGATATGTAGCACGGTCACTGGGAACATGGAACGATACCACATTCCTAGTCCCTGGAATGTTGCTCCTGTTCTGGGAACGCTGGAACAATATTGTCCCTGCCTTGTCCAAACTTTTCTCCACGTACCTTACAACGTTGCTTAATAACATTCCTCGACTCCACTTACCTGGGAACTTGGTGGCTGTGATATGTAGTGGGTCTATTTCCTTACTAACTTTGAAAGCATTAATTGTCTTTTTTTCTTTCTTGGAAAACTTTCCCAGGCAGTTTCATGATCGTGGCTCATGGTATCTTTGGTTCGATGTTAGTGTAAACAATTTGATGTATGGAAGTTTTAGAAGTGGGAAAATAGCAGATTCAGGATATGTAGTGGAAACATAGGATATGTTCTAGAATTATGGTGGCTTTGTGCCCTTGCTTTCTCAAGAACCTGAAATTCCTGAGCATATGTATTCTAGTGTTGCTAACATCTCGATTACAGTATGTCATGCGGATTTTATGTCGCACAAAGAATTGTTTCCTTTTGGTATCCAGACAGATTGTAGATAAGATTACAGTTTTTATACTTGCTCTATTGTGCCCCTATTGTGCCATAATATTCTAAGCTACTATATTTGTTTGTAGATATGATGTAGAATAATACTTCTTCATGTAGTTAACAGATTTTGTTTGTGAGATAGGACAGATAGCTTTTGATATTCTAAGCTACTTCTTCATGTAGTCCCTCTGTTCCAAATTGTAGGTCGTTTTAGACTTTTAGTATCCTCCAAAATGAAACTTCTATAGCTTTGACCAAATTTATATGAAAATATATTAACATCTATATCAAATATATACACTATCGAAGCATAATTCATGGTGGATTTGAGGAACCTAGTTTGATGTTGTAGATGTTAGTGCATTTGTTTATAAAGTTGGTCAAAGGTAATAAGTTTGATTTAAGACAACTAAAATGACTTATTTTGAATGGATGGAGCACTTCACTAGGAGAATTAAAATCTTAGAATTATTGTTGTGAGGTGATTAGGTCTTAGCGATTCAAGAAGTCTCCATGTCCTTGATTGTACCTATTATTCCCTTTTTCTTAGTTTATTATGATCACATTATTACATCTGATGCTCTATTGTCAAAACTTCCTCTGTTGTGAATCTGTGTTTTCAAATTTTTTTCAGCTAATTTTAAGCATATCTATTAAGACTTCTTCCAATGATTTTGCTAGTCAATATCCTGGAATAGTAGCTGGGTATATACTGTATTTCCATATCCAATTTTATTTATTCTGAACTACTACTACAACAAAACATTAGCCCCAAGCAAGTTGGGTTAGACTAGGTATGAAAACCAAGAAGTTCAGATTAATGAAAAAAAGGTTAATAATAGGAACAATAATATTCATTTCTTGGTGATGATTCTGGCATGTAGAATGGTAATTTTCACACACTCCTATCCAAACACCAAAGATGATTCTTTGGGAGGGTCACAAAGTTTCTGGGTCAATGGGGTTTGAGAAATGTGATTGAGGAACACGCTATGCTATTTGAAAAAGGTTTTGACAAGGCTGGGACAAGAGTGCTCCCATGTTTGGGAATGATGGCATTCCTGGCACAAGGAACGAGGCATGGCTCCACATGCCTGTGACTAGGCTTTGGATGCTTTCCATTCCTTCAATTCCATTTCTAACTATCTGGATTAATGGTATTTTCTGAATTTTGAAGTTCTCCCACATATTCTGTTTGTATTCACTTTTCCTTTTGTTTCCTAGGGATTGGTACAACCTTGAGAAATCAAAACGTGTTAAAGCATTCAGGTGTGGAGAGTTTGATGCCTGTATTGAGAAGGCAGAGGCCACTCAAGGGACTGTTGTGAAGAAAAGAGAGAAATATGCACGGAGAGAAGATGCTATTCTTCATGCACTTGAATTGGAGAGGAAACAGCTTGCATCAAAGTATCAAACTCAAGGTTTCAGACCTGGACCTCCTGGTAATATTTCTGGTAAGTTTAGGTGACAGTGAAGAGTTTTGTTAGTTGTTTAGGTTGTTTCTTGTATGTTACCCATGAGCTTCAAGCATTCTGCATCTAAAACTGAGCTGTCTTCATGAAATGCAGCTTGCACAAAACATCGCAAAGACCTTGGAAGTACTCGCTACAAGAGTAAAAAGAGCAAGAAGCGCAAAGATGCATCTGTTCCTCCTGATGTAAAGAAAGAAGTGGGACAATGTTTTCTACATGCTGGTTCAAAGAGAAACTTTTCAGAATCTCTTACTGAAGGAAATGTTGTCAGTAATCACATGGGTGATTTCTCCCATTCGAGACATTCTCATGGAGGTGCCACTTTAGAGAACAAGGAGAGGAGTACAATTGTGAAGAAAAATAGATCGGACGGAAGTGATTTTGAAGATTCTCTTGTTTCAAAATCAGACAGACGAAGACCACTTTCTCAAGTATTGCAGAGCAGTGAAAACTTGCCTCCTCACTTAAAGCAAAATGATGATTTTGGGGCTTTGTTAATTGGGGAGAATAATAATCCTTCACTTGCTACCTCCCGGTCCAGAAGAAGTAAATATACATACATGGCTAGTGATTCTGGTGAAACTCAGAGTCATAGTGATTTACCTTCTATAAAGATGTCTTCTACTGGAGCTGATTTTGAGAATGAAAGCTATCTTCAGCATCCTGGTTATTTTTCTGAGGAGCACACTTCTTCTGACTTCGTTGAGAAGCAAATAACCGAGTCTTCAGAGAGGGAATGCTCAGAAAGTGAGACTGAAGATGATGCTGAACTTCTGCAAAGTATGTGTATTCACCTCGATTCTCTTCTTTCCAATGGTTTGAATTCATGTTACATGGTCATAGAATGCTGGCTATAGCATAGCACAACACACTAAAACATTACTATTAGCATCAGACTTGCGATTTAGTGATCCAAATATTGGCAATAAGGGCTGAAAATTACCGTCTGTAGCTGAAAGTGGAGGTGTTTTTTCCCTCAAAAACATGGCTCTCATTATTAACATGGCAGTACAGATGTTTGTTTCGCATGACTGCTGTGGCTCTTTTGATGATTCATTTGCCCTGCATAAAACATGTTTTAAAGTTTCACTTCACAAACATGCTTCAGATTGCATTCTTCACTTACCCATATACAGCATGATTTACTTTCGTATATTGGATCACTGTAACTATATACATGCACTGGACCCCTTGTATCATTTGTAAATATGTACATGCTCAGGGTTAAGGGTGATGAAGAACTAAGTTGCTATAATTAATTTCTACATGTGACTCATTTGTTCAAACCATGGGTAAGGCTTGTTGGATGATGTTGACGATTATTGATTCAGTTTTACTGGGTAAATAGGTTAAGAAAAAAGAACAGTTGTAGGTATGAGATACTGTAATGACCTTGTCTTATGGTTAAGTAATTGGGCATATGAGGTGGAGGAATCAAATACAAGGGAACACAGTCATACTTATAGAACTATGAGACTTTAAAGATGCAATAATTAGTCATAAAGTAAATCCATGACTAAAAGAATTATTTGTACTTCTATTGGGCATTTCTGAACTGGTAGTTTAGAGGTGAAATAGTAGGTATAGATCTATTGCTTCTTACTATTTCAGCATCCCTGGCTTGCATTCTTTTTTTCCTTGGGGTTTTGTATTACAGATTTACAGTCAGAATTTGACTGTTAATATAATTTGACAAAAATCGTGCAAAACAAGGAATCTAGGAATCCCAGAGCCTGATTCATTAACAAATACTCCCTCCGCTCCAAATTATAAGACATTTTGACTTTTCTAGATACATTGCTTTTACTATGCATTTAGACATAGTGTATATCTAAGTGCATAGCAAAAACTATGTATCTAAAAAAATGTCTTATAATTTGGAATGGAGGGAGTAGATTGCTAGAAGGCCATAAATAGTTCCTTGAAATATTTACTGTGTACCTTTGTTCTGCTTTTTTTTGTTTTGCCGGAAACTTCTGTGACTTCAATTTATTGTCTGTTACTAATGTCATTTCTTGCATTAGTTTTCTGTAGATTTTATTGATAACTTTTGTATGACAATTTTTTTGGCAGATGCAAGTGTGATTCTACCCATAGAATCATGTGCTCCTGATCCGTATTCTGTTCCAGCTTCTGACAAGTTCAAACATGTGCATTATGATGACAATGAGGTGACATATTCTACTTATGTGCCCCAAAATGAATCTGAGGAAGAGGATGGTTCTTCTGAGCTGGGTGTCTCTCAGTGGCACATGAAAGGTAAACGTAACAATCGTAATGCCGCAAAAAGATTAGTGGATATGAGAGATGGAAATACATGGTTAAACAAATACAATGGACCATTAAAAGGGTCTTTGCATAACACAAATGGTGGGAATCCCAGAAAAGAAGGTATGCACACATCTGGTGAGCAGTTTTTTGAGGAAAGCTTTTACCAAATTAAAGAGGAGCCCAATTATGATTCTGAGGAAACTAATTTGTTTGAGGACATGAGCCATTCAGAGGCTAACTTGTACTATGGTAAAAAATACCATTCAGCCTTGAGAATCACAAAAGATCTTAGCCGAGGCTACGGTTACTTTAATGACTATGAGAATGACTCTTCAAATCTTTCTCACTTAGATATGGACGCTGAACAGTATCATGTTGATCGGAATGCATATTGGGATGGACCTTCATTTTACCAAAGGAAGTTGACTTCACGTTTTGGTGGCATGGGACCAATGTTGTTCAATGTTAACCTTAAAGTTCAGGCCAGCTACCAAGGAGAGCATGTCCCTCTTGTCTCCTTAATGAGCAGACTTAATGGCAAAGCAATTGTTGGACACCCTATCCAAATTGAAATAGTTGAAGATGGTTCCACAGATCATCTGGTATTCTGCGGTGACAGTGGTATGCAAGAGAGCACAGCTACTCCACCTGCTTGGCCAACAGGTAGAAGAACTGCCATGCAAAGAGTTCCCCGTTCAAATCCGTCAGGAGCACTGTTGGATGGCGATAATGAAGGTGGTCTTGTGTATTCTGATTATGAGATGAAACCAACCTTAAGAAAGTACTCGTCTTCTTCGAATCACCAGGTTAAGGTGAATAAGAAAAGCAGTTCGGATGCTAGGAGGTCATCAGCTAAGTCCCATAAGAAGTCATCCAAGAAAACAAACCTTAGAGCTCTCTCTTCCATTTCCGCCGCAAAAAAACACCACGGAGAAGGTGGCCGAGCAAAGGCACATTGGCGCAATGACATATTTGGTGGTTTAATCAAATCAGAGGGAGCAGTTCCTCTAGTGACATGTGTCCCAACGAAGGTTGTGTTCACTAGGATATTGGAAGCAGTTGGCAGGCCACCTCCATCTGTCGCTCATCGTGTTAGAATGGCTAGTCCTTCAGTGCGAGATCCTCCATAGGCTTCAACTGTAGTGCTACTGCTACATACGGTTTATGTTGCCAGCCGTTGACATGCAAGTTTTATGTACATTCCTGTGAATTGAAGAGGCAGACCATTCAATCATCCGGTAACACCTGTGAAGAGTCAGATTGATATGGTTGCTCCTTAATAACTTGGAACAGCTGATCTCTTATTAGCATTGGTGACAACCTGTAAAGATCAATAACGCTTGTGTATTTCTGACTGGAGACTGAGATCATGAATGCTTCAGAGCAGCTGAGCCATTGATACCATGAAGAGGTACTCTTTGGTGTAACTAGCAATGGTGACTATGTCTTTTGGTTTCGTCACAACTGTCTCCTGTAAAGTACTAACTTCAGCATTTTAGGTGTCAATTTAGTTAAAACATTTGTGTCATCATATATAGCAATAGGTCATAGGTTTCCTAATGTCATGTATAATCCCTCAATTATATCCTGATGTGTCTGTTATTTATTGTCGAGAAGTAGTTGATTCAACTGTATGCTTAGAAGCATGTGTATCTAGTCGATGTAATATATCAGAGCAAGTACTCAACATCCAAATGGGAACAATCTAGTCATCCATGTGAAGTTTCCCATAGACAGTGTGAACAAAAAGGTTATTCCATGGGCCTCTGCTCGGCAAGCTGGCTGCGGCTGCGCTGAGCCTTACCACTTACCCTTTCGTTATCTTATATCTCAGTAAAATGCTGCATGGCAGATTTTGTTGTAACGGGGCTGCAAAAATTAGTGCCTGAAAAAAAAAAACGTCGTGGCCACCTTGATCTGCATTGATGGCACTGTAAGCTCGATCGAACCATTGCGCTGATGCACTGGAATTCTGGAAACACTGCACGATCTTCGTCGTTCCAGGCACAATCTTGATTAATGAGACCGAACGTTTTCTGGGAATGGCCGGTGCCCACTGCCCACACAACACAACACAGGGCAGGAGGCAGATCAAATCATTTCGCGCACATAAGCAAAGATCTGACAGTTTGAGCTACGCAGCCAAACAAACAATTGAAACAGCGCGAACCAAAAGCAAACAGCAGCAGCAGCAGCAGCCAGCAGTCAACCAGAATGAATTTCTGACGATATTTACCGAACCATCCGAGTTCAATTATCGGTCCAAGTCAGCAGGATCCATGAAAGCCTCGCAAGCGCAGACCATCTAGTTTATATTTGTATAACTTTTGATGAGCTAGAATGATTCCGGGTGGAATCCTAGGTAATAGAACAAGGCCTTACTATCGTGCTGAATCAAAACAGCAATGTTCAGTACCACTCCAACGGGTTATTGAGATGGTTTTGTTTAGACTGTTTACAACATTTAAAAGTTTAAAAATACTTTGTTTTCTAGGTGAGGGTGAAATAGATGAATGTCCTTTTTTTTTTGTAAGGAAATAGATGAATGTCAATTACAGTGTTCTCGTATCCACAGGTTTAGGCGTTTAGCAATTTCCCTGGACAATGGCACATCACATGGGAGATGGGACACCCAAAGTCAACTTGCCCAGTGGTTCTTCACACAAGTCAATCCCCATCACAAAGTCAACATACACGCTTGGCGTGATGCCACACTCGCTCCTTCCTATGACCAGGGCCAACCCCTCTCAACTCGTCACCGGCTCATGAAGCGAACAGCTCAGCGCGACGACGACGACAACCGCAGCGATCGCAAGTCGCAACCCATCCGTCAGAGTCTCCTCTGGTTCTCGTAGCCATGAACCAAGCTGCGGCACCCGACAACGACAGTGACAACGACCGGCGTCGCATCCCCCGCGTCATCCGCAACGGCGTCGACGGCGCGTGGGAGCGGCCTCCTCCTCACGCTGGCTACAGCCCGGCCGTGCCCGTCCAGATGGCCGGCGCCCACCGCTGGGCGCGCTACGACGACGTCGTGTCGTGTCCGCGCTGCGCTCCCTCGCCAACTCAAGCCTCCTCGAGCAGCAGGCACGCGAGGACGCGAGGGCGACCATTCGGGGGGGGCTTGTACCAGCACCCAACGCCGTTCGACACCGACGTCCGCTTCCCCGAGGCGAAGCTCTTCCTCTCCGTCGACCACGGCACGTTCGGGCAGTGCAAGAACCAGATCCAAGTGGAGGCAGCCACCAGGGGGTCTCTCTCGCAGCGCACCGTCACCGCGTGCGAGTCCTTCATGGAAGCTGTGCTGTATGACCGGGCTGTTTTCGAGGAGGCTTTCCAGCTGACCTGGACTGACGCGCGAGCCATCGGGCAATCAGATGGTCTACTTTCACGCGATGTGCTAAAATCTGCCGATACGCTTTCCTACGCGCATGTTTCCAAGTTTCAATTGTTTGTTGAGTTTGCTTATATTTGAAATAAGTTTTGTTTTGACCAAAACTCCAATTAGGGACGGCGATACACCATGGAAATAAAAATGAAAGTGCTACAGCGTTTATCAAATAAAACCGAAAGTACTACATACAGTATCAAAATCCAAAAAAAAAAAAAATGGATCTAAACAAAACCAAACAGGGCAGTATTCGTCATCTGTATCTCCCTGAAGCTCTGCACAACCAGCAGGGTACAGAGTTCCAAGTAACTGGCAGCAAAGCAAGAGATGTTGAATTACTTTACTCGCCATCGAGGGTGTCCAGAACGCCTTGCAATACTCTCTTGTACATGTTATTCGTTTCAGGAACTCCGAATCAAGTGGCCATAATGGGGACAGCACAACATTATGAACTCCAGTAGACCTATCACTTCTGATAGAATATGATGTTGCACCAATAGACAATGGCCCAGATCTTCTCAAATCCTGCAGTCCGATAGTCCATACAGAAGCTCCCAACACCTTATAGACCTCTAGCAGCAGAGTTGAATTCACAATTGTGATCTGACCATTTGTTCCCTTGCCAAGAAATTTGTTGGGAAATCTGAGTATCAAAATAATGAAATGGTGCACTTCAATAAGATGAAGCAAAAGCAAATGCAGATCATAGATGGTAAACTGCTTTTGATTCACCTACATTAAGCCAACGATACCAAAAGCATAAACAAGCCATAGGAACTATAAGCGAAATTGGCTCACAGAATAGTAGATTGATTAATCACTGTAGTGATTGCACGCATATGTATATAGGCATTTTGGTAAATGAGCACTAGGGTTAGGCCTACAGAAACAGAACCAAAGCTAACATCATTGCTTAACACAAATCAACAATCACATCTACTAGTGTGCTCACAGGCACAAGGCCAGCGACAGAAAACACATGTTGGCATAGAGTGAGCCCAAGCTAATCCTGTGGGCAGCCTGGCTAACATGCCACAGTCATTTGAAGATTTCAATCCAGAAGAAATTAAACACTTTGCTAACTGTTAA
>Ga0182004_10005612_pt1 | contig 10204 bp, 6 predicted proteins | sample Sormic07211540_1_FD_120479 | JGI IMG/M metagenome (GOLD analysis project Ga0182004, IMG submission 120479) | Endophyte microbial communities from Sorghum bicolor roots, Mead, Nebraska, USA - 072115-40_1 MetaG | ecosystem: Host-associated > Plants > Roots > Unclassified | place: USA: Nebraska...
AAAAAACAAAACTGCCTTCAAAACCGCTCATAGCCATGTCAGGGACGTAATATGCATGGTTTCAAAAATTGAGGGATGTATTTTACCCGATTTTGAAGTTCAGGGATGAAAATCAGACTTTTGAGAAAGTTGAGGGACGTAAAGTGGACTTCTTCCTCCCATACACCATCATCGTGGAATCGAGGCCCACGGCCCGCACCGAACAACCGGCCTGCCAGGAATTGGGCCAGGCCCACGACTCTACCCTATCTACTATGTTTCTTCACGAGGAGATGGGCCTGGCATGTCAAGCCCAACCAGGACGTCAATGGCGCCGCTCGCCGGAGGGCGCCGCGCCACCGTCCGTGAGTAGGGTAATCCATTCTAGGCGACCTCCATGCTGGGACTGGGAGTTAATTGACGCAGGAGGAGGAGGAGGAGGAGGAGGAGGAGGAGAGCGGGGGTGCGGCGCTGCCTCGTCGACTTCACCGTCCGAGCTCTGCTGCATGGGATCGGGATCCAAAGCTACAGGAGCAAGAACAGGATGCAGATCAGATTGGACTGCTTCCTCCATCAGTTACCAAACAATGTCCTGTCCCGTCTGCTTTCCTGTCTCCCTGCCATAACTGAACTGGTAGTATGGGATAGTCCAGAATTGACATCTCTACAGCTGGGATACTGCAAGCACTGACACAGTTAGGAATTAGAGATTGTGATTTGTGAGTCGCTTGCTTTGATCGAGGGCTTCCAGTCTATTACAAACCTGACGTCCTTCATGGATAGATGCCTCCTCTGGCTTACCTCCATGGATACAGCTTTTATTGCAACAGACCTTGAGATTGGGGACGCATCTGTCCTTACCATGCCTCTCTGCAAACAGCTCACGTCTTTACGATGCCTAGTACTCAAAGGAAAAGAAACTAGCCTGATGGTAAGCCTAACGAAGGAACAGGAGAGAGCGCTCCTTCTGCTCACCTCCCTCCAATGGCTCCATTTTGGGTGCTACCCAAACCTCCAGTTACTTCCTGCAGATCTGCGAAGCCTTGTCTCCCTCGAGGTTCTGAGAATTTGGTCCTGTCCTAGCATCACAGGCTGGCTGCCGGAAATGGACACTTCATGTCGACTTGTAGTAGAAGATAGCAGCGAGGAGCTATCTTGGCGATGCAAAGAATGGGAAGTACGGAGAAGGGAGATATAGCTAATAATGAGGTACACTTTGTCTTCTGAAAAAATCGACACCCTCCTCTTGCTTATATATTGTAGTCATTAATTATTTAATTGCTCTGCAGACTGCACTCACGAAGATATTTGCGCTGGTGTCATCCGGACATTAGGCCTTGTTGGATGCACGCACGGCACGGTTAGTGCAGATTGCAGCCCTGTTTTCAAGTGACGCATATTTTGATCAGGGGCGTGTGCGTGTATGACCTTTTCGGTCATTCTTGTCCATTCCCTGGAGTGGTGCGGGTGCGGCTGCCTAGTCTGTCTTACCACTACTGTAACTTTGTTCGATGGTTTACATCTGTTGCTGACTTGCTGCCATTTTTCCCTTCTGAGTGGCATGAGTTGGATTGGAGACATCTGCTACATGTTCAGGACGCATCTTATGTTTGTTTCTGTTGTGCTATTAATTCTGATGTATAGTTAGCACAATGTTGGCATTGGTGCAGATTGCACAAGTCATGTTCACGGTGATGCATATATATATTTTTTTTTATCAGTGGTGTATATGACCTTTTCCATCGTTCTTGTTCATTCCCTGGATGGAAGATACTTGAGTACTTGTTCGATCGTCTTATGCTTCTGTATTTATTTGTACTACTAGCAGTTTTGCTCATTGGTTTATTTGCTGTTGACATTTCCCTTCTCACCGATGTGCTGATCTTCAGGACATATAGGTAATAATGGAAATGAGCTATATTTGATCCATTTATTTGCTGCTACCTAATTCAGCCCCCCATCATATGTTTGTTTCTATTGTGTCATTAGTCCTCCGATGTGCATGTTTCGATCAGTGGATATTGTTGGTGTTAATAACTTGAAAGCTGCTAGACGATATCTGTAAACAATCATCAATAATTTGCATTGCTTTATCCTTTATTTAGTCTGGGTTCCAATTATAGGCTCATGTCTATGTTCTTTTTGCTGCTGCCGTCTGTTTGAGGGGGCCCATAGGTGGCTTGACCTGAAAACCCGAGACGGTTCATGCCATGCCTGATGCGGTTGCTAGTGAAAGATGTGGCCAAGTCAAGTGATGTGATTTAAGTCGTCTTTTAAGTTAACCGTTCCAAATTTCAGTTGCAAGTGTAGTGATGTGGTATGTTGAGTTTGGATAAATTCAAACGCAGACGACGGGCCTAAACCTACCCCAACACCTAAATTTGGCCCAGCCCACCTACACCACCCCTTCTCCCGTGTTTGTCGCATGGACGTACCGAACTGGCCCAGCCCAAGGCGAGAACAAGATCGCTACTCGGAGCTGGTGGCGATCTTGTACAGTTGTACGTCACAAACCATGCAAATCAGCCATTTCCGTTGCGTTGTGGGCTTGTGACATGCATGCTGCACCAGTTTCTGTCCAAACTTCAAACTCGGAGCTTGATTTATTGGGTGTGTACTGTGTACAGGTACGCGTGAATATATACTGAATAAAAACGCAGACTAGCTATGAGTTTGTTCTTGAATCACCCAGACAAGATAGGGCAATGTATGCCTCTCGCACAACTTCTCATTCAGATAGTTGAATGATTACATCTGAAAAAGTTGAAAGGCAAACTTCCTCTCGTCTATCTTGAGCAGTAGTACAAATTAAAGTAGAGGTTCTTAATTCATTTGGGATATACTAAAGATATGTGTATCATCAGAACTTTCTATCTATATCTGCTAAGCATGGTATCTATATATATCTATCTACCAAATCAAAAATAGTACAAAATTTCTCATGCGATTACATATACCAAACCAAGAAACCGAATGTGATATGCCAAATTGCCAATTACTATAACTATCCGAACAAACTTAAACCTTCCTAGCTTAAGAAAAGGGAGAGACCCCACACGAGATCCTTCCTTTGCACTATACTATGACAGTCTAATGTTGTTGCTGAACCGTGGACGAAGAACCCTCCGTCGACGTGCCGCGGGAGCCCTGCTGTTGCTGCTGCAATGGCAATGGCGCCTGCTGCACTTGCGGGCTGACATCAATGCCAAAGAGACGCACCGCTCGAACAGCAGCTCCGGCCGGCGCATCAGGCGGCGTCGAGGGCGACTCTTCGTCCGTCTTGATCGACAGCGCGAGCGAGAGTCCCACCGGTGGCGCCGCGACCGCGATGTCTCCCTCCGCGGGCGGTGGCGGCGCGAGGCACCTCTTCTTGTTCTTCCTGGCGGGCACGATCGGGGGCCCGGTGTAGTGCACCCTCATGTGGCCGCCGAGCGCCACCCCCGAGGCGAACACCTTGCCGCACTTACGGCACTCGTGCGGCTCGTCCGCCTTGCCGCCTGCGCCACCGCGGCCGAGAGGAAAAGGAAATGCGGCGGCGATGGACGCGGCCCGCCTCTGCTTGTTCTTGTGCCCGGCCGCGTGGCCGCCCAGGGCCTGGTTGGTCGCGTACGACTTGCCGCACACCTTGCACGTGTACTCCGTCGCCCGCTGAGCTGCTTGCTGCTGCAGAGGCGGCGGCGGTGGCTGCTGGTGGTGGACGGCGGTGGGGGCGGCCTGCAAGCTGCTGCTGCTGGCGGTAGTCCCGGCCTGGCCTTCGCCCTTGGAGGAGATCGTGTTCAGATCAGAATCCGAATCAGATAGCACCACCCTCCGGCGGCGGTGGCGGCCCCCAGCCTTCCATCCTCGCTTGCCGGTGGCGTCCCAGCCCCGACCGACCGCGTCCGCAGCAGCGGCAGCGGCAGCGGCTGACGACGAGTTCCCCGCCGCGCTGGAACTGGAACCGGTGGCGTTGCCTCCGCCGCCGCCGCCGACACGGCCGTGGTGGTGGTCGTTGTCGCTGAGCGTCGCGTCGGATTCGCACTCGACCGACGGCGTGGGTGACAGCAGCAGGGAGGGGCCCAAGAGGAGGATGTCGAGCGCGTCTAGCTCCTGGAGGCGGGGGCGGCGGCGGGGAGGGGAGCGGTGGTGCTGCAGACGAAGACGACGGGCCTCGGGCGCGTAGTCGTCGTCCTGGGTACTGTCGGAGTCGAAGGACTCGTGCCCGCGCAGTTGGCCCTCCGCCTCTAGCTCTAGGGCATCCTCCACGTCGTCGTCCGGGTGATCGCGGGCGCGGCGCCGGAGGGGAGAGGCGGTGGCCGCCGCCATGGGTACTATCGGCAGCGAGGGATTGGACATCGATCGGATCGAGTCGAAGTGGGGTGGGGAGCGCGGTGGAGTGGCCGCGCCCGCCGCGCGCTCTCTCCTCGCTGGACTCGAGTAGCTAGCTAGCTAGCTAGGGTTTCTTGTGTCGGGGTGGTGGGTTGGGTTCTTGCTTCTTGTGGGTGGGTAGTGCGGTGGCTTGGCTTATATGGCGGCGCAAGAGTAGGGCAAAGGGTTGCGCGGGCGCATCAGCGAGGTTTCGCGCGCCGCAAGCGTGTGTGTGCGTGTGGATGCCGAACAACTCCCGATCGAATCCCGATCCAACTCCATCCCTCCCCGCCAACCGACTTTATTGCGTCGTATCGTTACGTGCTGGGTGCTCCCAAATTAAACGGCAAGTGAATTTTAATCGTGATATGGTGGATTTTCTGTATCTATCTATGTGTATATGTATTTTAGTGGAATATATATGTTATTGAACACTAACATAACTAGCCAAATTAAACTAATGTCATTAGATATATAATAAACACTAATTATTTTTTGTTTATATATTCTTATTTAATGTTAAAGTTAATATTATTATTCATTGTTCATATATATTAACTAAATAAAAGTGACATGATTCTCCATTTTAAATCAATGCCGTCACTAGTTATATAGAAATCGATTAAATTACAATTTATATAGTCTGATTAATATTAAAAATAATATAATTTGCCATTGGTTTTAATAATTTTAATTAATGGTACATATTTTTTAAAAAAAATAATTGATGGGACATATTAGATATACCCTCATATATTTTTGACTTTTTTAGGGGAACATTGTTCACTCGTTCATACTACACGAGTGTGTGAAAACAGAGTTGTTCGGTCGTTCATACTGACGAGTACTACACGAGTGTATGAAAACAGAAAAAAAAAAAACTACACGAGTGTATGAAAACAGAAAAAAAGTGAAAATCATGGGATACATGCTTAGCTGCCACTCCGAGATTTCTTCCTATTCTTTTGCAGCAAGAAATTCCCTTCTCCTTTCCTTTTTTTTTTTTGAAAAAAAGAGAGAAAAAACTAGCCTTCTAGTCTAGATTTAATGTAGTATACGTCGCATGTAATATTATCTTATTTTCATCGACACAAATATTATCTTTATTTAAACGGACGGAGTGAAGATTATCTTAACTTAAACGGGGAGTGAAGATAAAATGGTGTAATACGTTGCATCTTTAAACAGACGTAGTGGCATGATTTATTGTTAGAAAAGTCATGGTTATTTATTATGAGAAAAGTTATAGTACTTCGCTGATTTATTATAATAGAAAAATATTATTAGCTAGCAAAAAAAATACAGCTTATAGGACAAGTGAACAGAGTTTTTATCTAATTTCTGCTATACTGTTATTTTGGAAGGGCAGGGTACGTGCTCCGGATCATGATTAAAACTAAAACAAGGATAATGTCGCATTTTTGCGGAACTGGGAAAAAACATAACAAAGGAATCCTCCAGAGGTATTTGCATGCTCTATATAACAGGTTTCTGCCATGCACCACGAAATCCACACACAGCATCTTCAGAGTAAATGAATGAGAAGCAGCTCTCAGGAGCTGAGTAAGAAGTTTACATCGCTTATTATTGCGCCAAAATGAAACTGTTAAACCAGAGCTAAATGGCGACCAAAATTTATCATTCTTCGGCTGGCCTCTGCCCCAAAACTGGTATGTCTTCGTACCTTTTCTGAAATTCCATACAACAAAAAATCGTCAGCCAAGAATCCCGAACAATTGTAAAGTGAACAAATGAGGGGTCTTTAGAGTTTAGTTTTATATATATGCAGCTGGAAAACATAAGTAACATTGAGGCCAGCTTCTGGTTTGGTTTCAAATCAAAACACAGAAGAAAATGTCTACACACACTTTTATTTATTCACCACACAAAGAAATAGAAGCCATGCATCCTATCAGCAATTAGTGCTGATTACAAATAACAAGAAACCTACCATGTTCATCAGCTGAAATAGCATGATGGTCATGAAGATTTGGAAATCTGTTAACCCATATTTTTTTTCAGTCAAATATGTCTGGTTTGTATGTCCTTTCTGTTAGGTGTAAAGAGTGGAACAGAAATTATTCAATAACTGAACAAGACCAGGTGTTGCTCCATTGAGGTTAGCTATTCAAGTTCTGTGTTAAAAACCATTATGCTCCTAGTATATTTGTTAGGTCAGCTTTCAGAGCTAAACAAGATGCTGAGTATATCTTCACTGCATATGATGTCTTAATGGGTTCTACTCCAGTTATCTTTATATATATGCTGTTCAGACTTCAGACTGGTATATTGACAAATTGCTGTACAAATTGAGAACATCCAGTCTGCTAAAAACTTTCCTGTTGCACATTACAATCAATTAAATAAGCAAGCAAGGGCTACAAGTTATCCAGGCCTAGCAATAATTTGTACAGCAAAATAACTCCATCAACATAAAATAGTCATGATCACTACCTATGTGCTATGTGATCTACAAAGAAATTGTCATAGAATATTTTGAAATCGATGTTAATAGCAAAACACATGTCCTAGTAATGTTGGAAACAATGAATCATACTATTTTCCACTGTCAGGCAATAAGTAACCCCAGTTGTTTGGCAGAACATTATTACATCATACTCCGCATATATTACGAGTATGTAGTATCTACAGAAATCAGAAACCAAGACAACAAACACAATTATGTACATGTCTAGATAATCTCAGTGCTCCATTCCCTGCTCTCTAAAAGCTAACTGTAAACAGCTTATTGCACTATCATATTGTGCAGCCTAACTTTCTTATGCACCATACATAGAAACTAAAGGCATGCAGCCTGCAGTGGCTGATTGCTAATGAAAAGAACTCTGCAAGGCTCCTCAACCAAAATAATACGATGCACTATATGTATTAGATGCAAATTTAGACTACAAACAAACCAAACATTGAGCAATCCAGCTTTCTGATTTATGCCAACACATGTCAAGTCTGAATCCATGAAGATGATTCAGAAATCAGTACATCCACATTTTTCTGTGACACATGTCTATTTTAAATTATCAGTCCGGATCCTTTCTTCTAAGGATAAATACAACGATAAGTGTTATGCCATCAATCACTGAACAAGATCAGGACCCTGTGTGGCTGTGTTGCTCCATTTGCATTAGCTATTCAAGTAACTTCGTTAAAAAACATTATGCTTGTAATATAATTGTTAGATTACTCGAGACTAAACAACAGGCATCTGCTAAATATTTTTTACTCTAGAAAATGCATATTTTATCAATTTATCTGTAAGGGGTCTACTCAAAATTAGCACTCATAGTGTTGAACTGTTTTCCACTGAGTGTCAAGCAATAAGTAACTCCAGTTGTTTGTCAAAATTATTACATCACAGTCTGCACATATTACGACAAGATGAAATCTCTACAGAAATGAGAAATCAAGAACAACAAAAACACAATATGTACATGTCTAGCAAATTCCAATGTTCTATTCTTGCATTACATCACATTCTGCACATATTATGACGAGATAAAATCTCTACAGAAACAAGAAATCAAGACCAACAAAAACACAATATGCACATTTCTAGCAAGTCTCAATGCTCTATTCTTTGCCTTGCTCTTTAAAAGCTATTGGAAAGCAGGTGCTCTACACACACTGAGACATAAATGAAAGTGGTGGTGACAGTGCTAATTCCGAAAGGTTGTTCGAGACCTAAATAACTAATGACAAAAAAGAACACATCGTGTAGATGCTCAATTCGTCGTACCAAAGCACTTTTCTGTACTGTAAAATAAAAATAACTTATAGACAGTATGTGACTGCTGAGAGCCAAATAAATATGATTACATGCATGTGCTCATCAAGGAAAACCGTGTCATGATAAATGGAAAATGAGCACAATATCTTCCAAGCATCGCTACCTACTAAACAAAGTAGTCACTCATCTGCGTAGACAAGCCCATATATAAAGGCAACCAATGCCGCATCATCACATCTAAAATCTGTGGCATCAGGACAATCCTAGTTGAGAAAAAAAGGAGACCACAACCAGGTGTATTCTCCAGTCCAGGATTGGAGATTCAGCCGGATGGGTGACAGGAGAGGACGGCACTCCAAAAGGGACAAGGACAAAATGCGATCAGGCCACCTAATCGAGCACAGATAACGATTGACATTCTCTCGCAAGCGACCTTAATCCAGAACAGATCACAACAAACAGATGTTTCAATCATCAGAACAACCTAGATTTCCTTTCACTAATTGGTTGATGACAATTGCAACAAATTGATAAGAATGGAAAAGCAACGCGAAAGGGAAGCTGGGGAGAGAAATGTTACCCCGAGGTTGTTCATGTCCCAGATCTTGTGAACGCCGTAGTCCACCGCCTGCAAACGACAGACAACCGATTAGGAATCAAAGAGACAACCCTTTGGGGGAGACGGAATGGCAGATCTGGGATCTGGGGGTCGGAGGAGAGGGGGAGGAAGGGAGGGAGGGAGGGCGCACCCGCTCGCCCGCGAAGGCGCCGGCGACAACGAAGGTGACGTAGACGGCGTTGCGGCGCATCACCACGCGGTAGAGCGCGTCGAGGAGGCCCATGGCGAGCGGCGGCGGCGGCGGGTCGTAGACGGGGAGAACGAGCGAGGGGAGAGGCGGAGACGGATTCGGAGAAGTCTTGTTTTTATATATTTCCCCTTCTTGATTTAATAATAAGGATTCCTTTCTTTTGGGCCGAACCCAGTGGCCCATCCAGTTCTTTTTTTTTCTATCTTTATAGCAAAATATATGTATTTATTTAATTTATTAAATAGTAATAATTTTATATAATGTGTATCTAACTGTTTGATTGAAGTCTTGAATATTAACCTAAGTTAGTTATAATAAAACTTAAGTTGATAAAGGCCAGGGTTGTACATGTCATTGTACTCTCTCTCTAAAAAAAACATGAAATTCTAGAATAACACCATATTAAAGTATATCAGATTTGACTAAATTCATAAAAAATAATAAGATTTATCATACTAAATATATTCCATTGGAATAAATATATTTTTATAATATAATTTGGTGTTATACCTTAATATTCTATTAAACTTGAGACATTTTAATCAAGAATGCAATTAGAATTGCATTATCTTTCCGTTCGCAAAAAAAATTGCATTCTCTTTAGGATAGCGGTGGTATACAAGACTGGTACAATTTTTTTGACTGAAAGGACTCGTACAATTAGAAGTTGAGTTACGTTGTACCTAAAAACGAGTGAATTTGGATTGTGCTAAATAGAGTCCCTTGTCGAATTCTACTTCGACCATATGTGGAAATCCTGCTATTATCTAGATTGATTCATGTTGCTGTAGAAGAATTTTAAGCTTTCCTATCACGAACCAATTTTTTGGCAGCATCAATTGCAATAAAACAACGGCAAGTCTAGCGCCCGGACGTCCGGCTCTAGTCCTGCGTCCGGACGTGACCGGACGCGACTTCTGTTTGCCCGCACCCACTTCAATCGCGAGCGTACGCTTTTCAATAAAAAAAACCCGCACCGCACGCAACCACGCCCATCGACCATCCCTTGTCGCCCTGGCTCGCCCATCACGTCGTCCACCGCCCATCCTTCATTCGTACGGACGCCCTGCTGGCTCGCCCATCGCACCCACCGTCCATCCCTTGTCTGTACGGACGCCATGCTGGCTCATCCAATGCGTCCACCGCTCATCCCTCGTTCCGTACAGATGCCCTGCCGGCTCGCTCATCGCGTCCATCGCCCATCCCTCGTCCGTACGGATGCCCTGCCGGCTCCAGAAGAGATGACGCAGCACAAGGTGGAAGAAGAAACCGATCTAATTTTGAAACATCCAAACTTAATAGTTGCAACATAGCCTAAAAGTAG
>Ga0182004_10005613_pt1 | contig 10203 bp, 6 predicted proteins | sample Sormic07211540_1_FD_120479 | JGI IMG/M metagenome (GOLD analysis project Ga0182004, IMG submission 120479) | Endophyte microbial communities from Sorghum bicolor roots, Mead, Nebraska, USA - 072115-40_1 MetaG | ecosystem: Host-associated > Plants > Roots > Unclassified | place: USA: Nebraska...
ACGCACGCACGCGCCGATTACATGTATGGCCAGGCTTACAGAGCTCTTGAGGAGAGGACTAAGGACACGCCAGGGGCCAGGGTGGAGAACAACAAGTTCTGCCTGTCCGTGCACTTCAGATGCGTCGATGAAAAGGTGAGTGCCGGCCGGGTTCTTCACCGAGAGTCTTACAATACCTTTAGCTAGGCCTTGGATACCTTTAGCTGCTACTTGTAGTAATTTAGTTTTGCAAGTCAAACAAGAAGCAGCTTGTTGATGCATGCATGTCAGCTGCGGCTAGTAGCTCTTATTGAGATGGCGATGAGCAATCGTCATGCATGAATGCATGTGCTGCCCCTGCTGGCTGCTCCTAGCTAGTAGTGCATCATCTTCAACAACTGCTCCTTCCCCTACCTGCAGAGCTGGAGCTCATTGGCTGACAAGGTCAAGGCCGTGCTCCGGGACTTCCCCGAGCTGAAGCTCACTGAGGGCAGGAAAGTCTTGGAGATCCGGCCGTCGATCATGTGGGACAAGGGCAAGGCCGTCGAGTTCTTGCTCAAGTCGCTCGGTAAGTATACATGCATGCTGCCGTCTTTGTCGCCCCTTTTCGTCACTGCGTGCGCGCGAGAGTAAAAATCTTCTCTGATCGATGACGGTTTTGTCCGCTGTGTGCCTGTTCCCTGTCTGAACGATCGATCTCTTAGGATTCGACGACAGCACCAACGTCCTGCCGGTGTACATCGGAGACGACCGGACCGACGAGGATGCTTTCAAGGTGCAAATATATTTTATATACATGAGCTACGATCAGACATATATACATGTAAACACGTACAGCACAGGGACAAATTAAATTTACAAGTTGCAGTTTTTCATTATATGTTGCCAACCTCTTGCGTGCGTACGTGCTGTCACTTTAAATTTACATGTTGCAAGTCTGGTGATTTCAACTGTTTCGTTTATTCCGACCATGGTTAAAAAAACCAAAATTTAAACCTTTGTCTTCTTAGGCGTTGAGGGAGAGAGGTCAAGGCATAGGGATCCTTGTTTCCAAATGCCCCAGGGAGACAGATGCCTCCTACTCTCTCCAGGACCCCACTGAGGTATGTATATATACTAGTATATTAGTAGCTGTATATATACAGCATAACAGCATGAAAAAATCACTCTCTAAGTTACTGACTCTGATGAATATGTATATATAACTAATGTGTCAGCAGACGAACAAACTAAGCAAGCTGTCAATTAGAAATAACTCCTCCTATATCCTTGGTTTTCCAGGTCATGGAGTTCTTGGTCCGGCTGGGGCAGTGGAAGCTACTGCGATCACCGTCACCGGCACGCCCAAGGGTGTAGCAGCAGTGACAGACGCCGACCGATCACACACAGCTCGTCGCTGCTACCGCTGGTCGCCAAGCGTGTTTAATTAATATAGCTAGTTAGTTATATTAATTGTTGCACTACTCTAGGAGTAATAACCCATCTCATCTCAGCTACCGCGGCCCAGGCAGATGTGAACCGGCCGGCAACCTGCTGATTGTGTTTAGCTGTTCTTCCATATGGGTTTGAGAGGCAGGCATCCATGTGCAAAAGCTGCCTGCCGCCCTTTAATTAGCTTAACCCAGGAAGGTTCATCCCCTGTATGAATTGTGATCGATGACTATCTAGCTATGACCTTATTATTAGCAGCTTAATTAGCCTGCCTCCTTGTAAAATGTAACATATAAGCAATGGCATCTATGCACTTCCTTTGCTGATGATCCAACTCATTGTTGCATGTGCTGAGTTGAATTTCTAATGGCTTTGTCGTTCAATTGTCCAATAATTTATACACATATGCATATATATTGCCTGATAAAATATGCATGGCATGCATGCATAAGCGACTACCAAATAAGGTGCAGGCACTTGCCACATTCTCTACTAGCAATATACTCTTGAGTAGACCATACTGACAAGGTAAAAGATTCTCAGATGGTAGGTCCATGAATCAAGCCGGCCACAAGATTGTTCAAAACAAGATGTAGCCCCAAACGTGACAAAATCCTGACCGGTAACGGCCTTTCTTGTAACATATAACTTCTATCTTCTTAATACAATTAATAAAATGATACACAATGCTCTTTGTGTATTTGAGAAAAAAAAACTCAGATGAACTGAAAGAATTTTAGTATATGTATCTCCAGAGATACTCCCCCATGATATGAAAACAACTTATCCTTGTATAAAATGCATCCATTCAAAGAGTAATTAATGTAATTGGTTCGCTTGGCATTTCCTCCTGCATGGATTCAAGCATGTCTTGTAACACAAAATTTGACCTATCTAAAATCAAGCAACTTGTGTACACAGCAAAACTGCAAGGCATTATTCCTTGGGAAACACAACTCTTTGTGCATGTGCTTGTTTCTCTGGGTACAAGTAGAACACACATGTACACTAGTGTGTTCTTGACGCAGCTCTAGTCAATGAGTACTACACATACATATGCGTGCCCGAATTATGATAGGAGTTTAGATTAAAAAAAACATATATATATATATGCAGAACTTCAGGTTGTGTTTGTACCTCGGGTGACAGATAAAGTTGCCAAATGTTATCAGATCAGTGCACATGAAATACTTTCTAATCCACCCCACTGATTCCGTTGGATAATACTATGATTGAGTGGTCCCGGTTCCCAAAAAGTGTTTTTGCTCAGTTTGAGCTCTGTCGTTCTGTGAATGGCAGGGAAGTGGTAGTTCTTAGGAGTAGTTCTTTTATAATGCATCTATGGATCAAAGTCTTGATATGGTGAGATTTGCGAAGCAAAGCGCTGCATTTACAACTGATGCATTGCACGGTGGGTACTTCAACACATCACAGCAATGAGATTTTTATCCTCCATTACGTACGCGATAGCATTTCCCTAAGACACGTACACATCACTGAAACAGTAATCAAACGGCGCACGCGTGATCGTGTCATGTAAACAATGCTGATGCCAACGCAGCTCCTTTATTCAACGTCTGTACTTCTTTAGTTAGGTAGATGATGTAGCACAACACGGGCATATATGTGTTTGTCGATCTCTGTTAACGCATATATCTTAGAAAAATACTGAATTTTATACTGTTTGCAAGGGCTTATATACAGAAGAATCAATGAATTGGCTGATGCATGAAACGCTACTAGCAAGGCAGTTGAACCGGACCGATGAGATATGCTGAGAAAGTCAAGGCCTGAGTGGTTGTTCCCATCCTAATTATCGGCTATATATTGTTTGGTCAGCTGATCTTGGATTTGGACAAAAGGGGACAGATTAAACTGTGGCCAATTGCACTGCAAACAGCAAACCTGACGGTAGTGAACTAATAAAAAAGGCATGTCTCCCCTGGGAGAAGATGAGAACTGAGAAGATTCTGCAAAGCTGAAATCACCATCCTAGTCATGGTCATGTGAGAGTGTTTGCTCATTCCTAGGGCACCTCTACATGCGTGTGTGCTTCAAATGTTTAACACCTCTCCATCGGGAATCATGTGCCAATAATGATCGTTTGTTTGGGACCAAAAACCAGCGGCACGCAGGTATATTCTATGAATCATCATGCTGTTTGTGCAGAAAAAAGAAAGGTTCTTCTGAACCTGAGGTATCTGTCTGATCCTCTCAAGGGTATCAGCACCAATCATACACTGCAAATATAGTCCGCATCTGAAGCATTTCTCCTGGAGGCGAGCAGGAGGTAGATGCTGCAAACACTTTACACTGACTTCTTCCGCTGTGATGCCATTATGCCAAGAACACGCATACGCATGTGATCTCTTTTACTGCGTGGTCTGCTTCTTGTGCAGTCAACCAGTCTCAGTCTCAGTCAAGCTAGCATGCCCTAAAGAAAAGATTCAGGACCGGCGGGTGCACCCTGTTTCTTGTGTTTCCACGCATCAAGAGCCCGTTGCCAGGCACCAATACACACATTATTGGTCCGAGCTCGTCAACTGCCATGCATCGATCGAGATCGCTAATAGAATATGAGCTGCGGCCATTATTGAATGCACAGGTTAGTTGCCGACTGCTTTGAGTTGCAGGTCAGACTGCTTTGTCCTTCCTATATAATGCTGACCCAGGCGCCAACTCTGAACTGGACAACTGGTGCTAGTCATCATCAGGTAAATTCAGCTTACTTGACCACTGTTATTATCTCCCAATGTTCAGAGTTCAGACATAGCCTGATGATGTATGGACAATTTAGTCGGGATTTGATAAGTGGTGTCCCCTCAGCTTACAATCAGTTGTCTTTCTTCCATATCGTGTCCGTGAGGGAACCAACTGGTTGTACGTTCTTTCTGCCTCATGCATGCATGCCTGATCCTGCCCATCGCTTGCTTCATGTGACTTGTACCGTGCAGCCTGCTAGCTATAGCTTATAGGAGTTGGCAGCCGAAAGGATCGATCAGGCCACAAGGTCTTGATATGGTCATCACGCGCGTGCCTATTACCATGGCCTGACAATCTCCCTACATTATCCATACCTCTGGTTTTTATTTCGAACACCTCAATCATTGTCTAGTACGTTCAAGCCGCAGTCTTTTGCTTTCAATAAATTTGCTGTAGGGGTCTCGACCCCTCCAGATCTCTCAAAAAAAAGCTTACATTGTCTTTCGTCCATCGTGTCAATTAAGGTGGACCGGCCAAATGTACGTCCATTTACCGTTCTACGGTTCTGCCTCATGCTGTCATGCCTGAGCCTGCCCATCGCTGCTTCATGCATGTGAGTTGTGGCATACGTGCTAGTAGCTTATAGGAGTTCAGAGGAGGCAGCCGAAAGGATCAGGGCATCAGGCCACAAAGGCCATCTCGCCTGGTGTGCAGGCGACTGGTGACCAAGACCTTCCTATGGTCATGCACGCGCGCGTGCCTATTACCATGGCCATGGCTGACAGCCTCCCTACATTATCCATACCTCTGATATTTATTTCGAACACCTCGATCAGATGTCTAGTTTTTTTTTCGCAAAAAAAAAAAGAAAAAAAGTTGTCTAGTTCAGGGCTTCAGCCCTTCGCGACAGCAATACCTACCGACCCATATGCGTTGAATCATAGTGGTTCCACTTTACTGCCGGATTCATAAGGCTAATATTCGGACAATGGTTATAAATCCATCGTAAGTATAGCCAACAACAAGCAGTAATATTGGGGAATATCACTCTTCCAACTCAAACCACGAACTGTCATTGTGGTTCTCGATCGACCCGGCAGTGTCCTAGCTACAATATATAAAATGGTAACCCACTTCTTCGTTCTCCATCCCATCCTGAGCATACCTTCACACTTGATAATCTCGTAAAGATCTTTGCCGAATATCGAAGACGAGCAAGATGCATATACCTTACTAGAAAGGTTTCACGTTAGATCATGAGGACATGTTTACAATGCACCGGTACATCGGCGATGATTGATTATCAGCTAGAGAATTACTAGTGTGTATATATGCTTTCTATTTATGTATATATTTAATTTCTTCTCGATCACACAAAATATTTGTGTGTTTTTATATTAAGAGAGAATAGTTTAATTACAGTGGGGATGGCTTAAATATTTTCAATAAAGCTCAGGCTCTCCCTGACACACGATGCAACACTAGCCTATTACTTGTTGTAGAAGACAACCAAAGTTCTTGGCGCCGGTGTTAGGTTTAGTCTCACATCGGTAATTGATGGTGGTGGAGCATAACATATAAGGTGGGGGCAGTCCTCATCTATTAGGCTAGTCTTTTGGGCTGAGTTAGACCTAAGGCCTGGATATGTTTTGGGCTCCGGTGGACCCGGGTCCGAGGGGCTGTTTGGCTCGTGGGTATAACGAGTTTGACCAGATTTCGCTGCGCACTCTAATAGCCGGTCTGCACCCACTGCTCGGCTTAGTGCTTGATGACCGCAAGCAGTGCTAGGATTTGAGTGTTTGCTCCGCGGAAGCATCTCACATTTCTTTCCTTTACAGTCTCCAGGCAACCAATGCGATTATAACGAAACACACTACTGATTTTGGTAACAATTTTATATTTTACTACCATTTTGCTTCAATGACAGCGAACAGACCTTGCCACACTGAGCTACTAGCTAGAGATGGAGATTATAGGAATGCTAGAGCAACTAGTCGGGCTCATCATGGATGTGGTGGTGAGAGAGGATGGAAAGTTCAACACTTCATTTGCGGGCACATAATTATACAAACATTAGGGTTTTAGTTTGAATTTCCCTACATTCTAAATTGTAAGTTGTTGTAGCCAGCTTCATTTCATTTGCGTCATACGTGACGACACGCTTGTACTGTGCAGCCTAGCTTAGGAGCTCAGAGGAGGCAGGCGAAAGGATAACTCCTCACCAAGGTCTTCACATGATCATGGTACCTAGCTAGTACCATGGCCTGACACTCTGACTAACAGCCTCCGTACTTTTTATTTCCAACACCTCGATCATATGTCTAGTTCAGGGCCTTCGTCAGGCCTTCCGATCGGGGTCCTAAACTCCTACGTACTCAGCAGCTCCTGTACTCGATCATTTGTCATGTATCACAATCAATATCTTTATTTTGCCCCTCTAATAACTCATTCATAAGTACTCTTCGACCCCTTATTCGTATTATCTTATTCGGTCCCTAACAAGTGCATTGTTTTGTTCTCATAAAATAAAGCGCATGGAAACAATCCATTTCACCCTATAGTGGCTAGGTGATTTAAGTCTAAACCTAGAGGCAATTTTGGAATTGTGTAATAGCCCTACAAATAAGGGTAGTGGCTAACTAAGACAATATCTGTTCCACCCCATGCTATTTCCTTAGGGTTTCGCTAAGAGCTTCCTGTTTAGAGAAACCAGGCTAGAGAGGGGTGATTTCCTCTTATGTTAGATTCTCATTTGAAGTAGGAGAATTTTTGGGAGGAGGCCGGCTAGCTTGATGTGTAGATGAATTCATGGTATGGTAATTGAAGTGTTTGCTGAAATCTCGAGTTCATCCCTTCCCTCCTCTTGTTTTCCTTTTTTTGGTGATCTTAGTGGTCATCTTTGGGAGATTTTTGAGCTGCGAATTTGGGTGATTGTTTGACACGTTTTTACAAGTTTTTAGGACCCTTGGAACCTATCTATATCATGCCTTGAGGTCCAGCTTCAAAGCTCTTCTTTCCAGGCCCCAGATCTCTCCAATTCTTGCTCTTCGCGTGAAATTCTTGAGGATCTTTGAGATGAAGTTTTTGGATAGATTTCTTGTGCTTCCTAGCTAGGTGCCATGAGGTTTTGGGAACATGCTTATTAGGCCCTGCCTCATCAAGATTTCCCACAAGCACCACCATCTCCACTGTTTCAAGAAAATTGCAAAAACCCAACTTTAGAGCTTGTTTTCAATCTGCCATCCAAAAGTTCTGATCTTTTGGGAGTGAAATTTTTTGGACACCTTCAAAACACCCTAAGGAAGGTGTGTGTGCAAAATTTCAGATCATTTGGACTTTGTTTGATCAAGTTTTAGTTTTTCTCTCTTCGTTCAGCCTGCTGAAATCTGCTTGTGGAACTTACACAAAGAAGTGCAAAACCTCCACCGAACAGAAGTTCCGCACTTTCTAGGCTAAAATTTGTCTTGAGCGATTTCTATGTGTTTCCCTGACTAGTTTTTATTTCATCTTGATTTTGCAATTTGAGAGGTGTGTTGGGTTGTATTTGGAGGCTAAGTTCTCGCAAAAAAATTTAATTGACTCCCATCCACCCTTTTGACCACTATCTCAGTCCTTCAAATTCTAGACAGATTATGCAGCAAGCCTAAAATTTGAAAAACTACAAATAATCATTTAAAATCTCATTGTAATTAACCATTGTTATTATCTCTCATATAAGTATTCATAGAGGACCTGTCTAAAATGCAGAGACTTTATCACCAAATTTTGGTCAATTTCCGAATATATTCTATCAATCGGAACCATGTCATTTGATGCATGATTTAGGGTGTAGTCATACGTGTAGGTGGCAGGTACAGTTAGGTTATGTTTGGTTAAGCTACAAACTATGAAAAAGCTATTGCGAGCTATGATAAAACTATTGTGATCTAGTTATGTATTATAGAAAAGTTGTAAACTATTTGGTTGAAACAAGTATAAAACATACCCCTCTCTTTATCTCCTTTAAAATAGCTATGAAATAACTATCTATTTTCACCTATTTTGAAAAGCTGAAAGTCAAAAGTAGGGTCCAAGGTACTTCCAAAATTGTACTACTGCAACTATTTAAAAAACCATTTCAAGTTTCACCAATTTGGTTGGCTTTCTTCTTTTTGATAGCGGAAACATTTTTATTAGAAACTCAACCAAACACAATCTTAAGGAAGGGAACTCAATGCCTCGAGCACGAGGATCTACTGACACAATTTGCATGCGTGCATGCATGGATTGATCAGAGACTGTGATAAAACTCAGCTCATAGCAAGATCAGAGCGGACCCAATAAGGTACGTGCTAATCCAACCAGAGGACATCTTGATAAATGGGTTGTGTTTACAATGGAAATTGATATTACCTATGTCCCATAAAAAGCAATTAAAGGTCAAGCTTTAGCTGATTTTCTTGGAGCACACCTCATGCCACATGGTTCGCCACTAGTGATCGATTTGCTTGATGAAGAGGTATTTTCTGTCAATGTCAAATCACCATGGGAATTATACTTTGACGGTGCATCTCTTGCCGGAATGAAACCTGAAATGAATCATTTAGCAAAAGAGCTGGAGTTGGACTAGTACTCAAGACGCCGCAAGGTGAGACCATCTACCTTGTCCCCTTAGCATCTTGTTTGAAGAGACAATTAGGCATTTGTTTTTTATTGTCATTTTGTACGTCCTGCAAATTTTTCTAATAATTCATGTTGTGATTTATGTCTTCTGCAACCAAGAAGTGTCTTGCACATGTTTGTAACATAGCTAAGTTGATGTGGATCTTCAAGCAAATTTATAGAAAAACACATAAACATCTGCAACATTAAACAAGATTCTTTAAATATATACCATGCATACATAAAAATATATTTAGACAACACATTTATTTGATATTTAGGTTTGAATAACTACTACATTTTTCTTTACATGATCAAAACTAGAGAAGTTTGATTTAGGACAATTTCAAAATGATTTGCAATTTCGAATGGAGGGATTGGAATATAAATTATTTTTCTTATAAAGCATGCCTTTTCATATATTTAAAGTATTTATTAGTAACATTTCGTATATAAATATATTGTGTATTGTACTGTTATTTTTTTGATGTTTATATTTAGGAACCTGATTGCGCGCGAGTTCCACTCTAGGTCCAAGAAAATACAGCAGGATGACCGGCGCTGCTATTGATTGTTACTCATACATGTGTGGGTCTTTCTATTGTGATTTTGTGCCTCCTGTATGGTAGAAGCCAGAAGAATTGTCTTCGAGCCTTTTTATATCAACTCGTTGTATTGCACTCAGAAATTTTAATAATGTTTCTTATTTTCTAAAAAGAAGAAGTTGCCATTGCTGCCAATGTGGGGCCGTCACGCTGGGTACTGTAGCCTCACCTCTGGTCAGCGGCGGATGTACGGGGGGCTGAGGGGGCTGGAGCTCCCCCCCCGTTGGGCTGAAAAAAAATAATAGATTTTCTTTTTAGACTTTTAGCAAAAGCTCAGCGCCCAGCCCATACTGCCCAGCACAGTACACAACTACGGAGACACGCACATCCGCACGTACATCGCCTAATCGTGATTCGCAAGTTCACGACTTCAGCGCCGCCACCCGCGACGCCTCCTTAGCTCCTCGCGTTTCGACTACCACGTTCCACTGTTGACGGTTCCACGATCGGCCGATCGCCTCGCAGCCAACCGCACAGTTGATCGCGTGCTGCAGCGCCGTCGTGATCAAGATCAACCAAGCAGCTGCGCGCACCAGCAGGATCCGCGACGCGCCGTCGTGATCAACCGTGCATCCAGTGAGTGATCCCTTCTTTTCTTTCAATCTTTTTAGTTTTTTTTCATTATTATTTTTAGAAATTCAGTCAATGATCCGAATTCGATTGGTTTTTTTAGAAGTTATGCTAAGAAAGATGTCGCTGCTTCTACTCAAGAGAGATGACTTGATCAAAAGAGACCCCGCATTGAGCTTGATATGAATGATATAGTTGCTGATCCAGGTCTTAGAAAGCCAATTGATGAATTCCATCATGATATTAGGGATGATGCTAGGAGAGCATATCTACA
>Ga0182004_10005614_pt1 | contig 10203 bp, 8 predicted proteins | sample Sormic07211540_1_FD_120479 | JGI IMG/M metagenome (GOLD analysis project Ga0182004, IMG submission 120479) | Endophyte microbial communities from Sorghum bicolor roots, Mead, Nebraska, USA - 072115-40_1 MetaG | ecosystem: Host-associated > Plants > Roots > Unclassified | place: USA: Nebraska...
AATAATAATAATAATAATAATAATAATAATATAAAAATAATATATCCAACAATATAAGTTGAATAAAATATTCTTATGAGCTAACGTATTAACCATTTGTAAAGTATAATATATAAAATAATACAAAACTGATATAAGTTATGATGACTTTTTTCTAAAACTGCAGCTCGTTTAGCTTGCGAGCTGGCTCAAGTTGGCTCGTCATAGCTAACAAGTTAAAATCTTAGGACGAGCTGAGCCAAGCCAGCCACAAGCCGAATGAGCTAACGAGCTTCGAATTTTTCGTCGAGCCTTACTGTCGTGCTATGCCACTAGCTATATCCTTTCATTTTCATCGAAAAAACCCTTCCATTTTGAAAGAAAAAAAAGAAGACATTAGCACCTCCAATAGTCTTTAAAATTAACTATTTAAATTATTACTATGAGGATTCCCCGCGCGTTGCTGCTAATATGAAAGAGGAATTAATATGATATAATATATGTATAGATTTACTAGCATAATCGTGAAGATTATATCTATAGTTGATGGTGTGTCTCGCTGACATGAATATCATAATTCTTGTACTATTGTACTTTAATTATAAATTACAGTGGACTGCTGATATAGACAGCTTGCATGTCAAGAGAAATTACTAGTGACAAATAATAGTGGACTGCTGAGTATTTACCACCTTGGAACTACTTTTTGGTAATTATGAGTATTTACCACTTGAACCAAGAATAATCCACCACAATAATCTAGGAATTCAAAAACTCTAATTAATTATTATAGTTCATAATCTAGATTATGATAATCCTATGTATATTTCATATTCATATTTATAATAATACAGCGATGATCAAACTTTCCCTGTATGGCTATGAATCAAATTACAAGTTCGTCGGTTCTCGAATGATACTTGAAATGACGTGTACATTCTCAAAGTGAATACCGAGAGGCATTTCTACCACACAAAATATGGGTATTTCTGCCAATAATATGATGCCTCTGTGCTCTCTGGAATCAGTCTACTACTGGCGAACTTATAGTTGAATGAGGTGAACCTGCAGACTGGATGAATATCACTCCGTATCAGTCAATACCAAGCAATCTCAAACCTTAGGCTTGGATTCTCTGGACCATGATGGAGCTCTGACTTTCAGGTTGGACTTATCTGCCTCCTCATCATTCTCCTCTTCCTCCAGAATCTCCTTAGAGAACGCCTCTGGATTTGCTTTGATGCAGTCCTGCAATGCGATGAAGGGTTTCACGCAATCTGATCCCTGGAAAGGCACAAGCAGCAAAATTTGGTGCTAGTTAATTCATCTATACAAGAAAAAGACATGGATCAAAAAGTTAATGGTGGTGCATGGTCCAATAATAAGTTGTGCATGATCCTGAATTTTCTGAAGGATCCAAAGTTTTGTGAGACAACGTGGCGACATGTAAACAGCCAGAAATTTTTAAGGGAAAAAAAACTAAGCTCAGTCAAATTAGCACTTCAATATTTTAAAAGTTTTCCAGATATGAAGAACAAGCATACGCATGAAATTTATTGATGTAAAAGTACATAGATATCCACAAGACAACAAGTGCTTTTCACCAATAGAATTACCTTACAATGGCTTACATTAGCATTGTTGTCTTGTCTAAGTTAATTGGCAATGGTACCAGTAGTTTTATATCTACTGAATCATAAGAAAGTCCAGCAACACATTTCCATTGTATGGCCATCTAGCAACACCTCGAATTTTCTTAAGCTCGATCAGGTCATCTAGCAACACCTTTCCAGTTTATGGCCAACAAATTTCATATTGGGTCAGCTCCAGGCTCCACCAAACAACTCAAGAAACTGGAGACTCTTTTTTACCCAGAATGGAAAGAAACCAGCTCAACCAAACAACTCAGGCCTTGTTTGGATGTTGTCGGATTCACCTCAATCCACATGTGTTGGAGTGGATTGAGGTGGAATTTAGTTCAAGTTCCACTCCAATCCACCCCCACACATGTGGATTGATACGAATCCGACTACATCCAAACAAGGCCTCAGGTGTATTGTAACCCACGGCCACAGCTTACCACATCCAAATATGAATTTCTCAGAACTGGAGCCCTGCCATACAGGGCCACATATGCTATGATCCTGAGTTAAGTTCGGTAAATAACATCATGCCACAACTATTAATATGCATAAACATGTAACATAACTTGCATTAGGCACATTTAAGTAAAGAAAAGAAATGCAACCTTCTCTTCTTCTGTGCTCCTGAGAAAGCAGGAAAATGCATCGACGAATTGACCTCCACAAGGACCATTTTTCAAATCAGCAACACACGGACAGTCCAGAGCTTTCTGTACCTTCACATCGATTGACTGTACAAGCAAAATGTTATTTGACTGACCAGTGCCATTCGGAGTACCAAGATTGAGTGAAGCAAATAGGTGACTGATGTATAAGCATCTATCTATAAGAAAATGAAAGGGTTTTACCTCCTCAGTGCCATCCTCATCAAATGACATTGCCTCTGCACATTTTATAAAATGCAAAATTAGAACAGTGTAAACACACGACTAAGAAAGCGCCCAAATAAAGAAACTTATGTTACAGGCTGCATGGAGAACTTGAGTTTGCAGCAAAAATTTTGAGCTAACCTACTGTTTTGCCCCTGAACTGACCCTAGGACCCTTGAGCCAATAGATTAGCCCCTGAACTACATGCAGTTGCTAACTTTACTTAGAAAGCAGCATTGATTGGCTTCAGATGTGTGTCAAACCTCTTGAGCCTTGGTGATGGTGATGGGCAAAGTATAGAGCCTTGGTGAATGGTGAATGGTGATTGGTCATGCTAGTCATTCTGGACAGACATTGATCTACTACCAGACTAACCTAAGGTTCGCTTTCTCCTCATAAGTATGGACCATGCCCCTGCTTATTTAACATAGAACATCACTGAGGCGAAATTAACCGTAAATACTATCGCAATTTCAGCAACACACTAACAGCCTAAGACATCGAGTTCTGCGTCATCTTGTCAGATGAGCGATCTCATCAGCCTACTTTCGCATCTGAGTCTTATTTATGGTCACTAGCTAGTAGCTACAAACAAAATCTTCAAATCCGAATGTAACCAGCTCAAGAGTTGTTTCACCCTTCAACCAATGCTCCACCGAATCCAAGCAAACGGGAAGACCCAGCGCAACTGCAACTCAACTAGTTCGGAGTAAAGTGGAGTAAAGTGGAGGAAACCACACTTCGGAGCTTCGCATGTAAACATACCTGCGGCAAGCGCCTCAAGGGAGGAGGGAGGCGGGGCAGGAGACGGCGGCGACGGCTCCACGGCGGCTGGAGAAGGCTCCTCCGCCGGAGGAGTGGCCTGGCTCTCGACCTGGCCCATGGAGAGAGGCAGAGCGGGAGCGGGAGAAGGCGGCGGCCACCCTCGTCGTCTCTTCCGGTAATGGTAGGCAGAGGTGAGAACGACAGGGCGGCGGAGTTCGGCTGCAATTGCAACGCTGGTCTACTCGAGGCAGCGACCATCATCATCGCAAGGAAACTTCGACCCGAGTTCGACAAGCGCCGGCGCGTCCCACTCCCAGCCGTCCGATCGCGGGAGAGGCGGCGAGTCGCGCGACGAGAAAGGCCAGGACCTTCACTGGGCCACGGAACTCTGTAGGCCGGACGGCAATGCCCGAGGTGGGCAGGTTTCTGTTAATGGGCCCCCAAATTCCCCCAAGGCTTCTCTCTCTCCGTCTTCCCCCAAATTCCTCGCTCGCCGCTTTTCGCCATTTTGGGGTGAGGGTGTGTTGCAGCCTTGCAGGCCGCCGCGATGGTGGGAGGCGGCAAGCCGCTGGGGGACAGCGTGTTCGCGGGCCACGCGGCCGCCGGTGCGGCGGCGATAAGCGCCTCCGCCGTCGCCGTGCACCCGCTCGACACGGTCAAGACACTCCTCCAGGCGAGCGCACTCACACACATCTCCTCCTTGTGTTGCTGTACTGTTTGTTGCTTTCTCAAGGTCTGATTTTGGGATCTGCGCGGTGTTTTCTTGCCTCTGCAGCTGGGGGCGGCGGGGCAGAAGGAGAAGATGGGGCTCCGGCAGGTGGTGGACCGGCTCTTGGCCGCTTCTGGCCCTGCAGGTTTGGTCGGTTGCTGAGTTGATAGATGATAGGTTATCTTTGATATTTGGAGTTGGGACTGAGTATTACCATTGTAGTATTTGTGCTTCACCCTGATTTGCATTGCTACTGAGACGTGTGAACTGTTGGAGTTGGCAGAGCTGACTAGTTTTAGTTGCCATGTCAGAATTGTCTGATGATTTAATTGTTGATTGTTGAGCCTACCTGACAGACCTACTAATTCTAAATAAAGAATTTGCAAATTTAGTTATGCTGTTCTTTTTGTGAAACTACAAATCCACATTTGTTGCCATGCTGTGCTAGGTCAGAATTATCTGATGATTTGATTGTTGATTGTTGAGCCTAACTGACAGACCTACCAATTCTAAATAAAGAATTTGCAAATTTAGTTATGCTGTGTTTTTTGTGAAACTACTAATCCGCAATTGTTATAACATCTGGAATCCTGATATTTATTAGGTCAGCACCGTAGTTGTCCTTAAGTTTACAGATGTACAATTCTCCAAGTTTCTTTAGATGCCTGTTCCATTAAAAACTTTCTTAAGTGAAAAATGTAGTAGTAGGAAAGCCATATGAATCCTGAGTTTTGTATAAAATTTTCTAGTTCATGTCTAATGGTTTTGGATCTAGTTATGTGTTACTTCATATATGAAATTACCATATTCTAAATCATTGTATGTCTTTTAGGTTTTTACAGTGGCATCGGATGGTCCATAATGGGTAAACTTCCTGGGTTGGGAGCACGTTTTGGGACCTATGAACTTTTAACAGCCTTCTATAAAGGTAAAGACATGTTTTCCCACAATTACATTGTTTAGGGCTGCTTGCCCTATGTCATTTTTAACCCCCATTGCATGTCTAATTCTTACCTCTGAAGTTGTGTCGTGTTGTCTTTTATTTTGCTTCATTACTACAAAAGGCACTTCATTTTGAATGGCATTCATTTCCTGATAGTTGAATTTACATTCTGATGGTTTAATGTGCCTTTGGTAACATAAGTTTGTTCTTGGATGTTATATAAATTCTAGTATTATTGGCGACACTTAACCAATTTAGTTTTCCTCCGTCCTACTCATGGAGAAATATATGGTAAATGACAGTTGTCTTGACTCTTGTACATGTCTTGGCAGACGGAAGGGAGGACAATTATGTCTATTATTCTGAGGCTATGTTGGCTGGCATAGCTGCTGGTGCTGGAGAGGCTGTTTTCTGCACACCATTTGAACTTTTCAAACTTCGAAACCAAGTTAGTTCAGTGATTCCTTCAAAAGTTATGGGCCCTGCAAATGTTGCTCAAGAATCATTTCCACTGCTTTCCAAACTGTTGCCTGGCTATGTTCCTGATCTAAGGGTGTGGAACAACACAGTGAGCCTTTTATCTGATCTTTCTCCCAAGCATCCTGACATGTTGGGTGCTCTGAAACAGCACCCATGGATGCTTACTGGCTGTGGGAAACCCCCATTACCATCTGATGTGCATCTACCTTCTAGAGTGATATTGCTTGAAGGATGGGGTGCTCTTTGGAGAGGTCTCAGATCAGGGATAGCTCGAGATTGTGTATATGGTGGTATTTTCTTTTCTACTTGGCAATTCCTGCACTCAGCGATGCTCACCTGGAAGGCAGTTAATATGAGCCCTGAACCTAGGTATGGAATGATGCTAGCGAAATTAATTTGAAGTAATGATAGGGACAGCGCGGTAACATTTTAGTTTCCCTAATCTTTTGCCACTTTTCAGGAATCTAGAAGAAGCGGGTCCTGTACCCCCTTTTGCCTCTAGTGTTGCTGCAGGCTTCGCAGGAGTCGTAGCGGCTGCCGCTTCACATACATTTGATACTGCCAAAAGTCGTTCAGAATGTACTGTGGTGCCTAAGGTTTGGGCCTGTCTGTACTTTAACTAGTTTTTTTTTTCTTTTTGATATTCTTTTTTTGTCTTCAAACTTGAAATTCCTTCTTTTTTTGGCTATATGTGATACACCCTGTTCCTGTTCTCCCTTTTTGGCAGTATATCGCAATGGAGAGGAAGTTTCTTAAGTGGAAACCACCAGGAACATGGATAGAGAGGAAGACAGGAATATCCCCTGCTGATAGGAATGTATTGTTCCGTGGCATTGGCCTACGAATGGCCCGTAGTGGAATTGCATCGTTTGTGTTAGTCGGGTCATACTATCTCGCTGTGAATCACCTCTTGTAGTTGATCAAGAGCGATCATATGTTTTTTTTTCTTTTTTTGTATTCTAAAATTAGAACTGAAATTTTATGACTGTTTATGCATGCACTGATTGGTTGGAAGGTGGTAACTTTTTGGCCACACTGATTATTTGGAAATCATGTTCATCTAATATAAACTGCTCCGGTGAAACTGATTGTTCCAGGGTATGTTTTAAGGTGGCAATGTAAATGTTTATGACTAAAAAAATTGAAGGTTGCCACTTTCGACCAGAGGCTGGTTCCAGTTCCATATGAAATGCTGAAAATCCGTTGTTGACAAAATGCAAGCATCAGGAATCAGGATCGAAAATGATCAATGAACCCTTTGACATAGCATTTCCCATGTCAGAAGAAGAATCGCCTGTACAAAGCTCTTCAGATTATCTTCAGGCCTTGCTTAATTTTGTTGACATGTAATTTTGTTTGAAAATATTTTGTACACTTCATTTGTTACCATGTTCGACTTTGACATGGTGGATCTTGGTCCTTCCTTTCTCTCCAGAGCCAATTTCTTGCCAGAAGCAACCATTCTGCTGCATATACACTTAATGGTGCGTGTCTTCTTTGTTCCAAAGTGGATCTAGTGGAGGAAGGTCATAGTCTTCAGGTGTTAGCGCCAATGCAAAATCTGGTAATGGGGGTGGTGCTCCAATGACCCTGCGAATTTCCCAAAATAGTTACACATCAGTTCATGAGGTTCACGATTCCAGTATGTTTGTTATGAGGAATTCTTTTCTGAAGGTTCTTACTTTTCTTGAGTATACAGGTCCTGGTTGATTCGGACCTTGCTGGAAGCATCTCTTGGGATCTTGTCAAACAGATATTTTGCTGTTCCAAATGGATTGGGACTCCTGCAAAGTTACAGGTATGGAATTCAGTCTCCCTGACTATTGTTACAACTCACAGCTACAGAACTTCCTCAAGAAGATTATTAAGCACCAATAATATGTGGTGAATAGTTAAGTATGAGGGAAAAATCTTGCCTCGATGTTGGAGGAGTTGCATGGAAGGCTTCCGAAACCCTTTTGCTTTCTTTCAGAAATTCCTCTGAAGCTTGGAGTGCAGCTATTGCCATTCCATGGGATTTCTCGGTATTTCCCTCGTCAAGAATCAAACCATGGAAATAGTATGCTGCAGCCTGAGTTAAACATGTAAAATAGATGTCATACAGTAGAAATGCTTCAAAGATTACACATTAGAGATATGTAATCTGAAGAAAATTTAGCCTGTTTGATTTATACAAGATTTTGCAGCTTAAAAAGAATGACAGTAGTAGCATAGATTATACACCTTCGCTTCCACATATTTCCACTTTACAAACAGCCGGTGCTTTTTCCCCCATCCATCAGAGACAGGAAGCTCTGGAATGCTCTCTTGAACTTGTTGCCAATATTTGACCATCTCACAGGCCAAGCGCCGTTTTACTGCTAAAGTGGCCTTTGGACTATCAATAGCCAAACCGAGCTGCATGTCAACCCCCTACAGGAAGAAGAATACCAATGTTCAGAATAAAAGTGAAATGTCTAACATCAAATGTAGTGGCTAGAAAAAACAGAGGTAATAGGACTAATGTAACAGATATGACAAAGTGTTGATAGAATGCTGATAATAGGTTTCTTATCTTTTCAAAGCAAAATTGCAACTCAAGTAGTACAAAATTGTGCTGTTCAAAATTGAAACCTACCTGTGTTGCTTCAGCAGTATAGGTTTGTTCAAAAGTATTGTTCAAAAATGAGTTACATGCAAGCACAGTGTCTTCTGTATTCTCTTAGGAAAAAAATCATCAAATCAAATGAACTGTCGATTTAAATTGTGGCACCATTCCAGAAGTTTCAAAAATTAGGTAATTCAATTTGCAGAGTTGAGAAGACACTACCTGACCCAAGGCTTGCAGGCATAGAGCTTTGAGATTTCCTTCAGCCAGGTCTACTGGAAGTTGTCTCCTGTAATTCACATGTCAAAGTGGAATGTTTCAGTAGATGTCTTCAAATTTAAGTTGAAGCCTAACAATGCTAGGAAGTTTCTCAAGAGTACAGAACCTTAGTTCCAGCGGCATCTTCGGAAGTACATGCCGAATTGCGCAGTCTAGGTACCCAGCTGCCTTCAAGAAGACATCAACAGTGGCCCGTCTACTCTCTGTACCACATTGGAAATATGTCGCCTTATCAGCACATGAGCGCTATAGAGTATACACAGAAGTACTTCAATGCACGACAAATCATTAGCGTATTTCAATGGCCTCATATAAATGCAGGAAATTTGGAACAGCAGTCTCCAAGACAACACTACTTTGGATTTACAGTTAACAGTTGCAGTACCTTCAGAAACTCTTGGGGCGTAGCCATCGCCGTATGACCTGGGGAGAAGCAGGGTGTTGGCCTGCAGCAAGCAGACCATGGCCATCAAATGCAGCACGGACAGCACCTCGTACCAGGCATCTGAAATGGCCGTCTCCTGAGATTGAAAATAACAGAGAGAGCTGAAATTTACCTAGCTGATTTGGAGCAACAAAACAGCAGCACGAAATTCAGGGCTGGACATACATACCTCGGCACTATCCTCTTGGTTACTCCAGGTGAACTGCACTTTGTGCCTCAAGATGCTACCTGCACGTTTTTGCAGACCGGGTGAATCAGAATTCAGAACAACAAGATTGTGAACAAAAACAAGAACAACCAAACCACCACATTATTATTGCAGCTGTTCCTCACCATCTTTTACTAGTCCTAGAAGAACTGGCAAGTAGTCTTCAAGGGTCTGTAGAAGATTGGCTGTACTGGACCCTGCACAGACAGAAGCAAGCCGGCAAGGCCAGGTCAGCAGTGAAGCAAACCTTCAGCTTGCAGACAAAACTAGGTACCAAACTACCAATCCACACCGTGCCGTGCCGCCGTCCTCCGCCTGGGCTTGAGCGCCGCCGCCGACTCTTGCATTGCCATCTCGACGACCCGCGACCTGAGAGCCGACAGCCGGTCCACGACGCTCCTGGCCACGCCGCAGCCGGCGAGCGCGTGGGCGAAGTCGACGGTCCTCGGCGCCCGGAGGCCCGGCAGGAAGACGACCACGTCGCCGACGCTCCCCAGCCGTCTCCGGGGCGGCCCGGCGTCCTTCTGGCTCGACGCCCCGCACCCCATGCCTGTCCAGTGGCCTGCCTATTAGTTATCTGCAAGCATGATGAATTCACCACGACATCAGGAACACAACAAAAAAAAAACACTATACGACGACGAAGAAGGAAGAAATTCACGGCAGAACCAGAAGATTTTGGAATTCTCTTTCGGTAAAATGGATGGATTTTGAGTGAGCAATGTTCCGGCAAAAAGATAGCACGAGAGAGAGAGAGAGAGATTGTATGTAACTTGTACGCAAGCACGACCAATCAGAGAGGACGCCAATCGAACAAGAACCGAAAGAAATCAATAAAAGGCCTCTCACCTTTGCGCCCGCCCGCTGCCTTTCCGGCGGCCTTTCCGGGATTCTTGAGACCACAAGCCACCCCGCCCGCGCCCGGAATCGAAGCCTCCACCACCAACAGCAGAGACCGTCCGCCACTATCCCTGCTCCCCCGTCTCTGCAGTAGTCTGCACGCGGACGCGCACGACACAAAGCACGACGAACGAACAACACAAGTGAGCGGTAGCGAAACGGAGCGTCAAGCAACTACTGGTCTTATCCTTCAAAACGTTGGCAGTGGGGGACCAATAATCAACATCGAAAACCGTAGCGCAACTTGGCGTAATGTACGGCCAACCGGCATACTTTTCGCCCAGGAAAAGGCGTTATTTTTAGGTGGATCGGGGGCAAGTTGTGCCGCCGTCGGAAAAACTAAAGAAAATGCCTGGTGCTATTGCTACTAGCAGGTAGCAGCAGCAGCAGCAGCAG
>Ga0182004_10005615_pt1 | contig 10201 bp, 5 predicted proteins | sample Sormic07211540_1_FD_120479 | JGI IMG/M metagenome (GOLD analysis project Ga0182004, IMG submission 120479) | Endophyte microbial communities from Sorghum bicolor roots, Mead, Nebraska, USA - 072115-40_1 MetaG | ecosystem: Host-associated > Plants > Roots > Unclassified | place: USA: Nebraska...
ATCTTTGAAATTTGAATATTTCTTTTTTCCGGTGGGTTTTATTTTAAACTAGATATATACCCGCACCGAGGTCACAGTTTTTTAAATTGAACATCACCGATCGGACACGACAAATAAGCTTCACGGACTTTGTATTAGACGCGATGCATGGATCCGGTCTTCATATCGTAACCGGATAGGACATGAATATGTAAACTTTAGCACGATTCGTATCAGGCGTGGATGTGTCTGTGCATTGCAATGGTAAAAATAATACCACTAAGTATGAGTGACTCAGCCACATACCTACATTGTAGCGTGAGTGTACTCGTCGTATCCATGCACCACTCGAATATTGTTTTCCTATTAAAAAGGTCTTAACATAAGAGATTGTTTGTAAATATATGTCTAGTTTGGTGAGAGTTTTAACACAATACGTACAACGGCCACTAGGATAGCAGGGTACAAGGCAAAGGGCACGGTGGCGCGGGTGCTGGACTTTGTCGGATTTCTGACGCGGTTTGACTTAGGGCTTCTGATGCAGGATGTGGTTGGTAGACCAGGTGTTATATGAATAGGCATGATTTGGTATTATCAGATAGATTTAGAGCCTTTTTAGGTGTAGAAATAACATTGGCAGCGATTCTCACGTAAGTTGGTGGTTTTTGCCTTGTTCATTGAACATTAACCTCAAAACCATAGGAAATTAGGATACATACAATCAGAAATTAATATTTTAAATATTGACTTTGCTTTGTTTGCTTGAACTTATCAGAACTACTTTTCAATCATGGAATATTATTTTTCTCAAACAACAAATCAGTATTAACAACAACTGAAAAACCAACCATCCAAACAGGGAGTTTCATCTGTATGTCCTAAGCCTTTTAGTGCGAGGATGTTGGTGCTAGCTGAGGACACCACTACACCTCCTATGACGTTTGCAAGCTGATGCCAAATTCACCCATGACACCCAAAAGCTACACCTTGTCCATGGTGGTCTGACATCATATCTGCCTAGTGCCTGAAGCCACGTTGTCCATAGCCCGACGCCAGATCCGCCTAAAGCTACATCGTCCAAAGCCCACAACTCTCGAAGCTCCACTCTCAACCACCACCACCACTACAGAATGAAAACTTTATAGGAGCGCAAAACTCATTTAGTGAGGCGGGCAACATGTCCGTCTACCTCAAAAGATATGTACTAATCAAAATTAACACAGGCTTAATGTTGCACCCGTCTACGTTTTAATCAAAATAATAGAGACGAGCACAAAATGCACGCATATGTAAATAATTTCACAAATCGAAACCAAAGTTGTCGAGCCTAGTGGTCCACCGAGACCGTTGCTGAGGTCTAATGAGCCTACTGTTGCCGCATCCGTGCCGCCGCATGACGAGTCCCCCTACCACCGGAGGGCCTCGCTCCATGTGCCACCGGAGGAAGGGCTACGCGGATCCGTCGTGTCCGTGCCCGCAGCCGTCGCCGGAGGAGTTGCCACGCATACATCCGTAGATAGAGGAGCCGACAGGGGCGTGGCCGCGTAGATCCGTCGCTGCCACTAGAGAAGGGCCTTGTCCCTCGTGCGTGAGGAAGCCTTGCCCCGCGCGCAGCCGGTGGTGGAGGTGCTCCGCGGGATCCATGCTCGGTTGTAGGGAAGGAGGTGAATGGGAGTGCAAATCCGTTGATGGTGGAGGCGGTCTGGCTCGACGGCGGTGGGGAAGTCCAGATCCATCGGTGGTGGAAGTGCTCTAGCTCGGCGCCGGTGGGGAAGGCGGAATCCGCACTCGGTGGTCGGAGAGGAGGGGGAAAGGGTGTTGGATCCATGCTCGATGATGGGAAAGGAAGAGGAAGGGGCACCAGATCCGTGCTTGGTGGTGGGAAAGGAGGGGGAAAGGGTGCTGGATCCATGCTCGGTGATGGGAAAGGAAGAGGAAGGGGCACCAGATCCGTGCTTGGTGGTGGGAAAGGAGGGGAAAGGGGTGCCGGATCCACTCGGTGCGGCGCCATCGTCGTTAAGGAGGCGCAACCTCGCCGCCAAGCTCACGTCGAGTTAGAGAGAGGGTGCGTGGAGAGGTGTGAGAGACGAGAGATGGGAGAGAAGCAGACGAGGTGCGGCGGCTGGGATTAAGAGAAGTGGAGAGGTGGAGAGAGGGGGTTGAGATTTTATATTTAGGGTTTGGAGCGGGCCGCTAAGTGGGCTTCAGGCCTTTTAATAGGTCTCATAAGAGGTCTACCTATAAATTGATTTTAGTAGGCAATTAATATTTAATTGTCTCTGAAAATTGATTTTACGAGACAATAATTATGACCACTGCCTTTTAAGAATCCTCATGCACTCGACAAGATGGTGGTTTTTGTGACCACCTTTGTTAATATTTGGGCGGTGTCTCACAATTTTTTTTGTAGTAGTGCCCCTCGCATCGAAACGGTAGTGGACGATGTCAACTTGTGATAACCTTGCCCTGACGATTTCAAGAGATGGGGTCACTCAAATCTATGGAGAATATTTTCTTTAGGGTTATTTGTTCTAATGGAAGTTTTCTACTGTTTCATTTCTAGATATGCTAAATCATAGCCATCTGTTTAAGGCTTTCCTTTCATGCAATGAACATCATATGTTTGATGTAAATCCAACTGTCACCAATCATCTTCACCATAAAATGGTTGTTATTTCTATCCACTGTCAACCAGCCTCTATCCTTGCCGGTCTATTAGTAGTGTTTAGCCTTACTGCCCCTACTAGGCTAACTTGGTGTCATTAACCATCTCCATGACTTCCTCGCCTTTCCATAGTCCAATCGTCGTCCTCCTCACTCATGGCCAACAATAGCTCACTATCTCACTGCTTCACCTTATGTCCCGCTTGGCTAGCATGCCTTCCAAAACTCTTTCTATAGATAGAGAGCAACCAACCTAAACACTCATCTTCGAAATCCTTCTCAGCGTGTAGACACCAAAATCAAGATTGATTTCAAACGCCTTCAATATAGGAGATGTGTTTTTTTTTTCAATAAACCAAATAAAAAATCTTATATAAAAAAAGCCGACCAAATTACAATCTGATCCGTTTTAGAAATCAAATTTTTCTTTGACTAGTACTACTGTACGTTTCAAAGGAGGATATTTTTATTTGACTGCCAGACTTCCCGTACGAGTCGATACCAATTTTTCTACTCCAAAAATCCAAAAGTGAAAAGTATGACCTGCTTGAAGCCGTGAAGGCGCAAAGCCTCGCCTGACCGAATCCCCATCCGGTTCCAGCCTCCCAGAACCCAAAGCTCCAAACTGAGGTCGAAACCGCTCTACAAGCTACATGGATTGGATGCCTGGCTCTGGAGATCCCAACGCTTGCCGGATTTGAGATCTGGTGGGTTTTGCCGCCTGGATCCGGAGGAGCCGCCGGCAGTTTGCGAGGTTGGCTCCGTTGCGTCGCGGAAGCCAGAAGGTCATGGAGTACCGCGCCTTCGACAGCAGCGGTGAGTTGCGTCTAGCTGATCCCTATGTTGTTTATGCGCTGGCAAATGCAAATGCGAGGAAACCCTGCTTTTGTGTGCGGTATCGATGGAAGCAGCATTAGGCTGCTGCCGGTGATTGTCTTAGAATGGGTACAGATGCGTGCTCAGTAGCGTGGTGGTGCGATTTTGTAGATAATTTCTTTTTTTTGTTATTATCAGTAGTGGCATGGAACATGCTTGATTGGTTTCTTTCAGGTTTGAGTCCATTGTACATTATTATCTTTCAGGTTTAAGTCCATTGTACATTATCATTAACATGAACTGTAGTGATGGGATAGCGAGGGGAATAGCATGTGTAGTCTGGTTGATGTTTTCTGAATACTGATAGTGGAAGATGGACCACATATTTAGATTACTGGGAGTAGGCAGGGTTTTATTTATTGTTTCTTCCATAATAGTTCCATGTAAATTATTATCATGTAAATGTGATCTAATTATCATAGAATTCACAAAAAAATAGCATAACTGTTGTAGTATGACTGAGTTGATTTTTTTTTTTTTTTTGAACTGAACTGGGAGAACTGCCTTTTACATTGAAAAAGAGGAAGGTCTGGACAGACAAGTTGATAATTTATTATTGTGGAAACAACATAAAGTTATGGAACTTATCTGAACACCACCAAGAACTTGAGTTGATTGGTTTAGAAAAGTTTTTGGTATTTGCATTATTGTTGTATTGATTATTTGCCTGATTTCAGTGACTGGTGATGAGCTCCCTCCAGCATATCAAATTAGAGGACCAAGAGTGCATTTCAGTGGGAATGGAAGGTCATTAGCAGGCACACTTTCTCAGCCAAGATCGCACATCAAGTTGGATAGCGATATACATCAGATTGAGCAACAGGCCTATACTGGTGTTCTCAGAGCATTCAAAATGCAATCGGATGCCCTGACATGGGTAATTTCATCAATGGAAACTTATTGGTGACTACTGTAGCCTATTATATTCCTTACCGAGAAATTTTAACAAGGGTCTTATACAGGAAAAGGAAAGTTTAATCACTGAACTAAGAAGAGAGTTGAAAGTCTCTGATGTGGAACACAGAATGCTATTAAACATGGTCAATGAAGAGGAGGCTGTCCATAGAATAAGGTACCGTGTTGGCCTGTATAGGGGTTAAAACATTTGCATTCATTGAGATGAAGAAATTGGTAACTTCAATAATGATTCCAGGATCATTAAAGTGTGCTTTGTATTCATAAACTTCTGTAGGCAGTCAAGGCAGGGAGGTGGAATGCAATCTAGCTTGCCTCATAACAGCATAGTTGATCACAACCATGGACCTCTCAAGAGGCAGAAGAAATCCCATTCCATGTATTCACTCCCTGTGGATCCCCACTCACCCGTAATGCCTCTGCAAGCAATCATGGGCAACAAGACATATAGAGTAGGTTTGAAGTATTCTTCATCCTGTTTTTTTTGTTCACCATCAACAATGTTCTTATACTTAATCCGTTCCCTTTTATCTGGCATGCAAGCATTTTTTTGGTTTGGCCACAATAACAGGCGCAGACTGAAGTACTGAGGGGACTAGCTATTAATTACGCGTAGTCAAAACACAGAGCGTTGCATGCAATGCTGCTTTATGCAGTCACTGCTATATTTTAGTAGAGAATAATATGAGGGAAAACGGCAGTCTTAATCGCGAGGGACAGCAAATATGATGCCCATATTTCTGTGAGTGTCTTGGTACCTGAAAACTCTCCTCTCATGCCAGATAAAAGGGAACGGAGGGAGTAGTTCTTAATAGGTGACCTCCTGGCAAGTGTGAAAGACATGCCCGTTGCACAAAAGATTATGTTCAACTGGCACATGTATGCACACACAGACACACAAGTTGAACCAAGATGAAAAATTAATCTTTTGAAAAATAAGCAGGTTAGGAAAGGTAATATGAAAGTATGTTTTGTTATTGCATCCTTTTTCATTGGCAATGTTTTGTTGATGAGTAGCCAGAATTCTTTACCTGCTGCTTTGATGTTTTACTTTTTAGTGAATGCTTGATCAAGCATTGTCCTAACCTATCATCTGATACTTTGCTTAACGAGTTGGGTCCAACGCCCATTTTATTGTTTCAAAATCTTAATCATCACTGAGCATGCATTTCTGTAGTTAGTGTAGCATGCTTTGTGTTCTACTGGCAGTTAAAAAGTGTCCCCTGACAGCTGGCACCTGAAAACACAAGACGGGACTCTGTCTATCAAACCCTTCCAAATCAGGGAGGTTGGCTGGCGTTTGATGGTGTTATGAAAGGTATGGATGGGAGAAGCGGAAGGTATCATGCGGACGAGTATTATGCTTCACCCAATAACATGGGGCTTTTGAGCTTCAATCATATTGACATACCTAATACTGAAAGTCTTGTGAAAAAGGTACATATTTCTCAATTTGGTGAAATTGAATGGAAGATTGTTATGTCAACGTCATGTGTGTTATCAACAGGTGGAAAGCGTATTATCTGATCCAGATGTGTATAGAATTGAAAGGGCAAAGAAACTGCTTATAGTAAGTTCGTTTTCTCTATTTCCCCTAGTAGCTCCTAAGAGAATCTGAACTGGGGAAGTTACCGTTCGTTCCTTCTTGAAAAGTTAATGTATATTATTATCATTGTAGAACCAAGAGCAGTCATTGCTTGATGCAATTGCCAAACTCGATGAAGCATCTGATCACGAAAATGGTAAGTTTCCATGGGTTGTGTTAGGATTTATGAATTTGCTATTTAAATGAATAGTTGCTCACTAGACAACATAAATAGATTGTGAAGTACCAAATCTTTATTACTGTCATTTATTTTCCTTCGACATAGTGATATATTTCCATGCGATAGGAGGTTGCACTGCATGTGATTTTTTGTGTATTGAAATGCCATAGTGAGTTGGCAACTTGTGGCATGTACATGTTGAGGGTAGTATATAGGCAAAGGAACTCTACTGTAAATGATTAAGAACAGCTATATTTCTTACTGTAAACATTTATCACCTCTTTTTGGTCAAAAAATGGAGACAGATGAGTACATGTGTCCATTGTATCTTCTTTATCTGGAAGGCTGTACTGGTTGCAGTTTGTTGTGTGCATCGACCTCCAAAATACACTATATACTTAGCATTGCTACTTTGTGCCCTGGTGTTGTAGAAGGCTTGGGATTCAATGTAGGTTTGTTGAGCTGTACTGCATGTCAATGAGTGAGTCAGCCCCACATGGGGACTGGAGATTGGAAATTCCACGGTTAGACATAGATTTATCCAACTTTTCGAGCATTGCGTTTTATGACGTTTTGTATGGTGACCCCATCAAACATTGCACATTAATTGTGATATTGGTAAAGTTCAGTAACAGCTCTCTATGTAACAGATGATATGATGCTCGTTGGAAGCCGGATTACCATTGGGTGACATGGGTGGCACACCTCTGACAGGGGCGATATTTTGGAGTTCACACCTTTGACAGCGGGTGAAGAGACAATGATGCGTGAAATGCTGTGTAAATAACGCTACTTGTTAGTCCGGTAGGTTAGGTTCTTTTGGCAGTCAGGCAAATCTATGCATGCAATGTGATGGGAATATGTATTTTGAGCACCATCACATCCGGTGATGTGATGCTGTTTCATTTCACCTTTAATCTGAGTAAGCTTATCTGTGCTTGCCCCCCTAGAAATATGGGTCGGTTTCACTAGTTTGTATCTATGTTAATATCTAAGGATGTCTACTAAAATGGTATGTTATTTAAACTTTATCAGAGTTGATCCCAATCTTAGTTTAAGTTTGAGTGGAAAATCTGCATTTGAAGTGGATATGCGTGAAGTTCTGTCTAAGTCGTCCAGAGAGGCATCTACTTGTTAGAGTTGTTATGTTAGGCATTTTGCAGAATTGCAGGAGGGGGATTTGGATAAACAACTTCCAGCAGTCAGCACAAATACTGTCGCACGGGAAAGACTAAACAGAGTCAGCACGTTATATTACAGGATAGGCCGATGCTCTAGTTGCAGCACGTTTTGCAGAATTGCAGGAGGGGGATTTGGATAAACAACTTCAGCAGTCAGCACAAATACTATTGCACGGGCTAAAGACTAAACAGAGTCAGCACGTTATATTACAGGATAGGCCGATGCTCTAGTCTCAGCAGATAGTTAGCATGTATTGCATGATATACCCATGTTGACAACACACGGTATATTGGAGAGTACCTTCTGTAAGCATGTTTACTTCGTTCTTTAATATTTTATAAGTACAGCAAAACAAATAAGCGGGGATAGCTCAGTTGGGAGAGCGTCAGACTGAAGATCTGAAGGTCGCGTGTTCGATCCACGCTCACCGCAATATAATTTTTTTAAAATCATTTTTTAACCTTTTTCAAGCAGTTAACAAGCTTCCTTTGACTTTTGTTCCCTAGTAAATAACTTATTTACTTTTTTGCTTTCTAACCTTTTTCCAGTAGTTAACAAGCTTCCTTTGATTTTTTAATCATTTTTAAACCTTTTTCCAGAAGTAACAAGCTTCCTTTGACTTTCTTTTTCCAGTAAACAACTTATTTACATTTTTACCTTTTAACCTTTTTCCAGCAATTAACAAGCTTATTTTGAATTTTTCTTCACCAGCAAACAACTTCTTTTTTTCCCAGTTATTTTTAGCTTTTTCAACCAGTTCGTTTTACCTTTTTCAGCGATTGACAAGCTACCTTTGACATTTTTTCACCAGCAGTTAACAAGCTTCCTTTGACTTTGCTTCACCCGTTAACAACTTCCTTTTTTTTCACCAGTTATTTTTAACTTTTTCACCAATTTTCGTCAAAAAATAAACTTTTTTCACCAGTTTTATTTTACCTTTTTCTTCAGCAGTTAACAAGCTTCCTTTGAATTTTTTTCACAAGTAACAACTTCCTTTTTCACCAATAAGCACGGATTTATTTATTTATTTATTTTGCTTTTTTTTCCTTTTTGTTCAGCGGCTAGCAAGCTTCCTTTACCCCTTTTTTCAGCAGTTAACAAGCTTCCGCTGACTTTTTCACTAGTAAACAACTTCTTTTTATTCAACAGTAAACAAACTTTTTTGACAAAGCTCTAGGCCCAGTTAGGGGTGGAGTTCTTTTCGCGGGAATTTAAATTCCTTTGTTTTTTGACCAACGAACCAGGTCAACAAACAAGTTTTTTTTAATAAAGCTCAAGCATCTTGGGAATGTTTTTTTTTACAGTAATTATAAACTATATTGCTCTTCATGTGTTTTGCTGGCATAATAGGGTGTTTTGAACGAAGGAGGCTATGGAGGAAATAAGGCTCCGACACCATTTGGAAATGTTTTTTTAGACTCTAAGCATTGGGCTTTGCATATTTAAGACTTAAAACATTGGCTTCGTAAAATTATACTTATATTCCTGACACCTTGATTCGTATTACAATATGCCTTATTATTTTATTTCTGATTTCTTTTGTAATTTATAAGATGACCACCTCATTTAATAACGAGTGTCTACCTCCACCTAGGAGTGTCGCCCTCTATCGAAGCATCGCCTAGCCATCACAGTCGCCGCCTCCCAATCGTACCATGTACCAATTCAGCAACCTCCGGCTTGGACTGCGCGAGCTATGCAACAGAGTTGATTGCGATCTCCTATAGGATTAGGCGGCGGCGATAGTCTTCCACACGACTGGGATATGGTAGTAAGGATGAGGACGGTGCTTCAAATGGGTACTCGTGGTTCTTCTCTAGTTTAATTTAATGAACTAAACAGATAATTTTTTCTTATTTTTTATTTAGTTCATTTAGTTACACTAGAGAAGAACCGCGGATATCTATTTGGAGGACCATCCCTAACCTTATATGGTAGCAGCTGCAGTCTTTGGCATGACTAGGAGAAAAGGTAGTGATGGGGATGGTCTCTAGTAGAAGAGTGGGATGACTAGGAGTAAAATGGGTACTCGCTGGATGGTGGCTGTGGCGACGTGAAGAACATGAGAGAAACATGATGGTCATCTTAGGTGCCAGCAATACCAAAAAGGATTAAGAAATAATAAATAAGGTATAATACCAAAGTAATCAAGGGAAAAATGTCAATTTTGCGAAGCTAACGTTTGGAGTTTTAAATACGTTAAGTGTAACGTTGGAGTCTAAAAAAACCAATTCTCTTGGCTATGAGCTCCCTCTGTTCTAGTGGAAAGTTTTGGTTTCCTCCACAAAACAAAGGAATTACAACATCCATAGTAGTAAACCTTTGGGTTTGCCTGATGGCCTAGGCAACTGCGCGTATGAGAGAAAAGAAAAACGGTGAGAGGGGGGGGGGGGGGGGGGGGGGGACTTTTACAACCAAACCCCGGGCGCAAAAAACACTTGGTGGGGTTGTTTTTGTTGAGATTTTTTTTTTTTTCTTTTGTGATGGGTGTTTGTGCTGTAGGTGGTGACCGTGTCCAACTAGCCACGGATCGCTAAAGCACTTGCTGTGGCTGTTTTGGTTCCGGCAGCTAAAACAGTCCGTATGCATTCCAAATACCTCCTTTTGTCCAATTTATGTACTGTATTTTCCAACCCTCACTTTTGGTACTGCATCTTCATATAGAGTTAGGCAGTGGCCTACTTTCAGTCATGACTTTTGTAACATCCCTGATGTTACGAATACTAAAACTGGATCATGTCATCATAAGCATTGCAAAGCATAATTGTTGAGCACATCATTATGCATCAACTTAAAAATAAGTTTATTTTGGTTGATTG
>Ga0182004_10005616_pt1 | contig 10201 bp, 9 predicted proteins | sample Sormic07211540_1_FD_120479 | JGI IMG/M metagenome (GOLD analysis project Ga0182004, IMG submission 120479) | Endophyte microbial communities from Sorghum bicolor roots, Mead, Nebraska, USA - 072115-40_1 MetaG | ecosystem: Host-associated > Plants > Roots > Unclassified | place: USA: Nebraska...
TCGTCTCGTCAATTTCGACCAAACTGTGGAATTAGTTTTTATTTTTATCTATATTTAATACTTCATGCATGTGTCTAAAGATTCGATGTGACGGGGAATCTGAAAAATTTTGCAAAATTTTTTGGAAACTAAACAAGGCCTCAGTGCCAGGTGCAGTTTTGCCAGAGGCCGGCTGCAGATCACTATGTGCATCCTGAGAGGATTTCTTCTTTCTCTTGATGATCTTCAGAAGATGTTTTTAGCCCTTAACAGAACCTTCATTGGCCCATTCCATTCTATCTGGATCAACTTTATGAAATCCCTGAATTTGTAAAAGAAAAGAACACTAGTGAATTCACAAAACAACAGAAGTTAAGATTCAACATTACTTGCAGCATAAAACAAGCGGACAGAATAATAATATAAACAATGCTGATCTAGAGCAGAGGAAGACAAATCGTTCATGAATGACTGATCCAGCCATTCAAGAACCCAAACTGAATAATGGTACTAGATTAGTTCTAAACAATAAATATGATCAGTCCAATATATAGATTTAACACAGCAACTTATCCTTTAGCAACCTGGTCACCTGGTGAGCCTATAATCTGATCCATATAAAAACATGAATAGTTCATACCTCTAGTAGAAGCATTAATCACAGGTGACACCACCACGGCAATATCCCTGCAACTGCACTACTGCATCACAACTCCAATGCAATGCAATGTGTGATCGTTGAACCTCTTGGCACATCTGGGAACAGAACAGTGTCCCTAGAGACCAGCTTTCCTCTTAGCCGTCCCTCATCAACCCTTGTAATCTGAATGCTAGCCCATTCGATCACCACCATGCTCCTCACTTCCCCCTTACCTTTTCCTTTCCCTTTCCACTTTCCTTCCCAAACCAAGTAGAGCAATCCTCCAACATTGGCAAGGGTGGCGCCGCACAAGAACTTCGGTAGCTCCCTCTCCAACCCCTCCACCGTGCTCCACGAATCAGTGTCCGGATCATAGCCCTTGACCTGCCCCAGGTAATCGTAAGAGTAGAGGATTCCTTCAACCACCGCAGCTCGGCCCTTCCATCCCATGTCAAGCACCGGCGACACCGGCGCCCACGCCTCCGCAGGTGGCGCCGCAGGATCGTATGCCAACCCACCACGGTCCGCCACCGCAAGGACCTTCCCGGCGAGTGACGCGCAGCCGTGCATCCACTTCTCGCGGAGGTGGGCCGGGCTGGCGACAGGTCTCCACTTCGCGTTCGGGGTGGAGAGGTCGAGAGCCTCCGCCCAGAAGGGGGACGAGGGGACGCAGCCGCCGGCGACGAACAGCGCCCCGGAGTGCGCGACGGCCGCGGCGAACTCCCGCGTAGAGGACAGGCGCGGGCCGACGGACCAGGATCTGGCCCGGGGATCCAGTATCTGCACGGACGCAGCGGGGACTGCGGACACGGATCCACCGACGAGGAAGAGCCGGGTGCCGTCGGTGGCGGCGGACGCGGAGGACGAGACGGGGACTGGAGGGGAGGGGAGCGGGAGAGGGGGCCACCCGGGGTGCGGGAGCAGGAGGAAGAAGAGAGGGGACGCGGAGGAGGGTGGGCGGAGGGAGAGGAGGACGTGGGGTTCGGAGCGGCGGAGTGCGCGGCGCGCGGCGAGGAGGGGCTCCGGGTGGCGGCACAGGAGGGCGTGGAACGCGCGGGAGACGAGGGCCAGGGATGGGTGCGCAGCGCGCGGGAGGAGCGCGATGCAGTGAACGGCCAAGTCGTCTGGAAGCGCCGGGATGAGGCTCCCGCGGACCTGCGCCGTCGGTTGAGGCGGAGAGGTGGGCTCGGCGGAGGCGGACATGGCTAGCCGTCGGTGGTGACTCGCCGGCAGAGGAGGAAAGGCGTGTGGAAGTAGTGCGCTCCTGACCGCCCGAATGGGTGGGCCACTGTGCAAGATGGACCCGAATGTAACGTGGTCTTGTAAAAGGCCTTGCTTAGGCCTTGTTTAGTTCACTCTAAAAACTAAATTTTTTTCAAAATTTCCTGTCACGTTGAATCTTGTGACACATATATGGAGTATTAAATATAGATAAAAACAAAAACTTGCACAGTTTGTCTGTAAATCGCAAGACGAATCTTTTAAGCCTAACTATTCTATGATTGGACAATGTTTGTTAAATAAAAATAAAAATACTACAGTGTCAAAATCCAAAAAAAATTCAGATCTAAACAAGGTCTTAGAATTTTTTTTATTTCGCCACAGCACGCACATTCGTTTCTATCTCCGTCCAAAAAAAATTGACGTTTTTGACTTTTACAAATCGTGTTTGACGGTTTGTCTTATTCAAAAAATTTATGTAAATTATAAAATAAAAAAAATCATTAGTAAAGTATCTCTAATGATAAAATAGGTCTTAACAAAATATATAATATTTATGTAAAAATTTAGAATAAGACGGATGATCAAATAAGATATCTGAAATTCTAAAACGACACTTTTTTTGAACGGAGGGAGTATGTCCAACAAACCGTGTCATGTCGATCCAATGTCGTGTCGTGTCGTGTCATGCCGTAGATCGTCAAGTCGTTATGGACCGTCGTGCCTAGTGGGTCGTGACTCTACGGGCTTCGTGTCTGGCCTTTAGCCCAAGGCACGGCCCGCGGGTCCGTTTCCGTGCCGTGCAAGCCCACGACCCATCAAACTGACAATATCTCATTTCCATCAATATTTTTACCAAATGCTGAAATATTTCATCATTTTCACCAATATAATAATTAACATCACATATATACAAGTTATAACTACACCTACAATTCATTTTCACTGTGTCGGCCGTTGGAACGAGCCATGTCACGTGCCTGGGTGGCGGCCTAGACACGGTCTGGTCCCTCAAGCCAGGTCCGCTCGGGCCCAGTGGCCACCGTGCCGTGCCCGTGCTCGGGTCGGGCCACCGAGCCATGGGCCGGCCCATCGAGCCGCGACTGCATGGCCATGTATAGCAATTAGTGTCTAATCATAGACTAACTAGGCTTAAAAGATTCGCCTCATAATTTATAGACAAATTATGTAATTAGTTATTTTTATCTATATTTAATGTTCTATATATATGCTGCAAGATTCAATGTGATGGGTGTTTAGTTCACCCCAAAATCCAAAAACTTTTTAAGTCCTCGTCACATCGAATCTTGCATCACATGTGGAGTATTAAATATAAATAAAAAAGAACAATTAAGTGTATGGTTTGGTTGTAATTTGCAAGACAAATTTTTTGAATCTATTTATAGTTGAACAATAATTGTGAAATACAAATAAAAATACTACAATACCCAAAAGCTTTTCGCCCCAACAACTAAAACAAGGCCTAAGCCAATTTTGATTTTTGAGCCCGTTTCTCAAATCAAGGCCTACACCAAGAATTACACACCCACCTGTCTGTTACGAGCTTATTCGTTTATCTAAAAAGTTATGATTAAACATATTGTTCGGTAATTTATTATAAGAGAAAAATACTATTAATTAATAACAAAATATGACTTATAAAATAAATAAACGGAGGTATAATCACAAGAAGGTTTCCGAGCATATATCATGAGATGAGACTTATTGTTGTAGGACATATCAGCACTGAATAAATAGCGGAATGCATTAATAAAATTGTGAGCACACGTGCAAAATATAGAACTTATTAAATTTAAATAGGTACAATTCCTCCTTGAATATATTCCACGAGAGTTTGTTGCTCATTAGACAATAATTATAAAATACAGTACAAACAAAAATACGAAGTACCCAAAAAAAAATTCACCCAAGAAATATGTTTCATACTGCACGGAGCACCAATTGCAAACGGAATTGACTATTCGTTCCTTCTTATCCGGGGTTAGGATCTTTTTATGGAGGAGATTCTAGGTAAAGAATCGACATTTAGACTCTGTTTTTGCTCGCCCGGTTGGGTTGATATTGATCTTGTTTGTATCGAGGCGAATTGGATTAGATAAGCACTCATGGTTTCTTTTCTTGGTTGTGTCATTGTGTGTATGTCCCGTCGGAGATCCATCGCCAAATGATTTTATCTTCCTATCAAAACACATCGTTAATTTATCGTATGTTGTCGTTTCGATTGATGCCAGTCTGGTATCATCGACGAGAACAACAGCCACTAATATCTCTTTTTTTTCGAGAACATGCAACAACATATGTTTTATTAAACATAAAATCCAGAGAGTTACACAAAGTAATCCACGGATTACTTAACATATACGCACACCAGCACAAGGAACAGCAAAGAAGCCAACCAAAAGGAGGAGGGCAACAGAAAAGACGAGCGTGCTAAAGGTAGCACGACACAAGTCAACCAGAGCGCCGAGCATCGAGAGCTCCCAACCGTCTGTACCTCGCTGCGATCTAGAGAGCAGCCTCCTCCAAGATGAGTTGCGCAAGTTGTAGCGGCTGGCGTCTGGCACAGTCAAAAGTCCGACTATTTCTCTCCTTCCATAGGTTCCAGCCAACCAAGAAGAATAAGGAGTCGAAGCCGCACCTCAGCTTCTTTGGAAGAAGCTTGCGCGATGCTGTCCACCAAACCATAATTCGTCCCTCCTGCATTGTGACAAGCCCAAGAAGGTGATACGTCCTGAGGCAAGTAGACCAAACTTCTCTGCTGAAAACACATCCCAGGATGATGTGATCTAGAGTCACGGCTGATTGGTCACAGATGATGCATGAGTTTTCTTCTTGTAGTCTGTAGTCGTCCAACATTTGCCGTGGAGGGCAAGCCAGAAGAAGAACTTTACGCGAGGAGGCGCCGAAGTCTTCCAGATCAACGCTGCCCCCAGCGGCTTGGAGCAACCAAAAAACATCGCACCATAAACGGATGCCGTTGTGTACTGCTGGCTGGTTTAGGATTACAGGAGAAGGTGGCTGGAACTCCCGGCATCAGATGAACATGTTCAATTGCCCTGCACAGTTGCACAAATTCTGCAACCAATCTCAACGAGTACGGCCCAGTGATATGGCACACCCAAACAAAGCCTTGCAGCGCCTCCGCCACTGTCGTCCCCCAACGATGCTTTGGAATAGTCGTGAACACCGTAGGTGCAAGTTGACACACCCCATAGCCTTGCTAGCTATCAACCCAGAAGAAGGTTGATTCACCACTTGCAACGATCGACGTCGTTGCGGCCTTGAACAAGTCCAGCGCTGTCTTCTCCTCTTGTAAAGCTTAATTTGCAAGTAAGAGAAAGGTACACTCGGGAATAGAAAATCTTCTATGAATAACTAAATGGGTTATCTAAATAATATCTTTATGGATTTTTCATCCTGGAAAAAAATCATGGATTCAATTTGAGTTCCTAAAAGAGCCTAAAGCTTCATTGACTTCCTCATTGGTCTTGCTTAGCGAAATCAACAGTGTAGGAGACAGTTGATTTCTATAATGTGGGCTTGGTTTGTTGACCTGTTACTCATTACTAAGAACTAGGAGGATTCTCCGCGCGTTGCCGCGGGTATGAAGGAGGAATATAATCAATATATAACTCTTTTATTAGCATAATCATTGGAAATTGTATCCATAGTGGATGATGTGTCTCGCTGATGTGGATGTCATAATTCTTGTGCTAGTTAACTTTAATGCAAAGATAGTAGATTGCTGAGGTGGACACCTTGTATGTCAGGAGAAATTGATAGAGGCAAATGATAGTGGACTGCTGAGGTGGACGCTTTGCATTTTAAAAGAAATAGATAGTGGAGTTGATAATGGACTGCTGAGGTGGACACATTGCATGTCAAGAGAAATAGATAGTGGGGTTTTGCTTTATAAGAGTTATAGATAAGAAACATCTCTATGTACAAATAGTCCAAGGCCTTGTTTAGTTTAATTTTTTTTTACAAAATAGACATTGCGGCATTTTTGTTTGTATTTGACAAATATTTTTCAATCATGAATTAACTAGGTTCAAAAGGTTCGTCTCGCAAATTATAGGTACAATCAGTTAATTTTTATCTATTTAATGTTTGTCGCAAAATTTGATGTGACGGGGAATCTTAAAAATTTTGCAATTTTTTTTAAACTAAACAAGGACATGGGGAACTTTAGCCTTGTTCAGTTAGCAATTTTTTTAGATTTTGGGTACTGTAGCACTTTTGTTTGTATTTGATAACTATTGTTCAATCATAGACTAATTAGGCTCAAAATATTTGTCTCGTAAATTACAAGTAAAGTGTGTAATTAGTTTTTGTTTTTGTCTATATTTAATAACTTTATGTATGTGTCGTAAGATTCGATGTGACGGACATGTATGTATTGTAAGATTTGATGTGATGAAAAATTTTGAAATTTTTTTGAACTAAACAAAGCCTCAGAGCACTTGTAGTTGCCCGGACCCGGATGATGGGTTGCGTCTCTTTAACGTGGTAGCCAGTGGGGCTGCTCGGTGCTTATGCCCACCGGGTCTTTTAGCTTGGACATCAGTTGCATGGGAAGCGTCGCATTGGCCGGCCCCCTCTGCATGGTCCCTTGCCGGCCTTTTCTATTCGCGGTTGAAGTGCTCAGTAACGTGCCATTGACATCTGTTCCGTTAAGTTGTGCAAATCGTTTCGATCACTTTGCGGCTAGAGATAATTAACCACACGCTACGTGCAGGCTCAATCTGTAGGTCAATTCTAGAGCTTTTATTTGTACCTTTTTTATGGGCACACACTTTTAAGACTATAACTCCAACACAGTAGCATCCAGCATTATTAGTGTTTCTTTCATAAGGACTTGGCTTTCCTAGGGCATGTTTAGATGCAGCCAAAAACTAAAATATTTTGGAGAAATGTACATTTTTTAGAAGAATTGATCTAAACAGGGGTATGTAAACTATGGGCTACAGAGATTTGGAATTTGGGACCCTTGAGTCTTAAAACTGTCAAAAAAGTGCCTAGGGACCTGAGTTGGACGGGGTATACCCCCAGCAATCATGTGTGTGTATTTCAATTAATGAACCAAATCAAGCATTAAATGAGGGTAAACCTAAGAGAGTGTTGTCTTTTAGGTCTTATTGTTGGAGAAAAGTAAAAATAGATATGGAACTTTTTACCTGTAGCGCTACTCAAAGGACAAATAGGTCTTGTATTTTGGGTGATGATTGTTGGAGATAGTCTAATAGGCAGTAGCTAGCACTTAGGGTCTGTTTGGTTCCTCTTGCTAAATTTTAGCTAGCCAAAATTATTTTAGTTACTTTTAGGTGACTAATGAAACTAAACTATTTTAGTTTATTTTAGTCAATATGTTTAGAACTTTAGCTACTAAAGTGATCAAAGTTTAGCTAGCTAAAATTTAGTAAGGGGAACCAAACAAGACCTTAATTAGTAGGTATCTGGATAGATGCCTCCCTTAAAGAAAAGTACTGTCTTGAGTTGTAACCGCTATCAGTATCACTATGGTCTTCCCCTCAACTGCGACGATGTTGCTTCTAAGGTCAGCAGAAATAAAAAAACAATAATCTTCCCCTACTGGATCTCCTCTTCTCCATCTCCAAGTCCAACCTCCCCCTAGCGTCACCGAGATATGCTTCCATACGATCCACAACCTTCGTCGCCTGCTTTCTTCGTGATACAATAGGCTCCAATCTTGGGTGCTCCCTTCTAGGCTTCTACAACAGTGGCTCCTCTTCTAGCGTTGGCCTAACAACTCCGCCTACCCTGGTACCTTGGTTTGACCTTATTCTTCAACCTCCATTGACGACATAAATAGCATAATTCGGTCACTAGTGTGCTTGCTATTTCCTAGTGTCCACAGTACAGAAAACCCATTTTAGGTATCAGTAGACATATGTTACTTTGAACATTTAATAGCAGTGCACACAATATTACTACCTTCGTCTTAAAAAGAGGTTTCACTGCATGCTTGGTTCCTATTTATTAAACTTTCTTAAGCTTAACTAGATCAGTAGAAAATACTAATAATAGTATCTTCAAATAAGTCTATTATAAAAATATATTTGACGTTGCATCTAATGATAATATATTATACTATTTTGTGCACCATAGATATTAATATTTTGTTATATATAATTAAATTAAAAAAAATAACTTTTCAAAAAGTGAGATTGACACTCTTGGTGAGGTAGCCTGCTTACCGAACTTGTAGTTGGCTAACGAATAGTAGGAAAGAAACCATCGAAATGCTTGTCCCTGGCCTACCTTTCCAAAGTTAACGTACGCATGAAAATCAGAAAAAAGAAAAAAAAAAGCAGCAAAATCTAAACCTCGCACACGAGCACACCACAGCCACGGAGCCTCCTCCTCAAGATAAGCCTTATCCTGCAATGGCGCGACCACAGCTTCCCACGTCGGACTCCCACGCTGACATGGCTCGTCCAACAAGCTCCTCCCTAGCTATCCACCCAACCTACTTTAGCCTTTCTCCGCGCCAACCATCCCCACTCGATCCTACCCGATCTCCCCGCGCCAAAACTCCAGCTAGCTAGCGCGATCGAGACTACCGTACGTGTCGCCATGGCCGCAACAGCGTCTCTGTCCGCCGTCGCGGCGCCGCTGTCCGTGGCCGGGCTCAGGAAGCCGCTCGGCGCGTCGTCGTTCCGGCCCCTGCAGCCGAGGGCGGCGGCGAGGATGACGGCCGTGCGCGCGTCGTCGTCCGTGAAGGAGAAGGCGGCGGCCGGGCTGACCGCGGCGGCCCTGGCGGCGGCGCTGGTGGTGCCGGACGTCGCCGAGGCCGCGCAGTCGCTCACGCCGTCGCTCAAGAACTTCCTGCTCAGCATCGTGTCCGGCGGGGTCGTGCTCGTCGCCATTGTCGGCGCCGTCGTCGCCGTCTCCAACTTCGACCCCGTCAAGAGGGCCTGATCCGATCCATCGTTAGGAGGCACGTCTCCCCTGTGCCCTGTCCTGTCTGTATCCACTGCTGGTGCTGTATCTTCCTTTGTTGTGTTAATTAATTTTGGAGAATGTCCAAACATATATATCTCTATGATACGGAGTTCGAGTTATTCTATCGTTGCCTCTCTTTTTTTACTTGTTTAATTTCTTTCTTTTCCTGAAAAACGCTCTAATTTGATGTCATGCGTATTTTAAAGTTTAAAGTTTGTTGAGACTTTTGTCTCTGCTTATCTATATACTACTAGGAACCAATCTTCAATCTGATTTATACAGATGTTATTAGATGAGGAGCAATTATATTTGTTGCATCATACATGAGCACATGAGTGGGTGACTCTACATGTATTTGAAATTGCAAGTAAATTTCAAACTATGGTATATTATCTTCATTCCAAATTTTAGTTCTATTTTTTTAATACATAGTTTTTAATATTTATTTAGGCATAGCATATATTTAGGTACGTAACAAAAGTTATACTCTTAAGAAACCAAAATGATATATAATCTAGGACGGAAGAAGTATATGGTTAAAACAGTATATAAATTGCATGATGGATATCTTTGGAGCTAGCGTTTGTATCATATACTACTAGCACATAGGAGTGGTCCATTGGACATGGACCCAGTCACAACACGTACGGGGGGAAATCATTAACCCAAGTCAGTCATTTTATATGTTGTCTCATTCAAATAAGTGTTGTTGTTTTGAATCAATTTTTATATAAGCTAAAATTTAGTACTCCCTACATCTTATAGGAGTAAAATGTAGTTACACTTAACTTGAAAGAAAAAAAAATGTATAGTTACACTTAGGAGTCAAGGGTGCCCACACGATTTTTTTTTTGTTTGAAAGATCCGGATGAGCCGACTTTTATCTATACCTCTATACCCCTAATACTAAAGAGGCAAAATTTCAGCCTCAAATTTGGTCTGGACCAATTTTCGTCTGGCCTTTGTAGAGACTGGATTCGGTACGATATACCAGATAATAACGCTAGGCAGGATCAGAAACATAGTAGTCCGTCTAATCTCCTGGGAGTCTGAGAGCTCCTGCACAAAATCAAATCCAACACGCACACAAAATAACTTGGTGCCCAATTTCAGATCGAGTCCAAAACGAAATCACAGCTAAAATTTTTGTCTGGCCATAATTTTCGTCTGACATCTCTTCCTCGGCCCTCAGACAAAAATAAGGAAAGAAGAAATCGGCCAAAAAATCCAACTCGAATAAAAAAGAGCTCTAAATCGAACACATACTATGCTAACATACACAAGCCCTACCATAAAAATCCATCACAAAAAACAACATTCTTCAAATCTTGCACAAGGATCCAAAATTCATACCAAAATCGACCATAAATTAAA
>Ga0182004_10005617_pt1 | contig 10200 bp, 4 predicted proteins | sample Sormic07211540_1_FD_120479 | JGI IMG/M metagenome (GOLD analysis project Ga0182004, IMG submission 120479) | Endophyte microbial communities from Sorghum bicolor roots, Mead, Nebraska, USA - 072115-40_1 MetaG | ecosystem: Host-associated > Plants > Roots > Unclassified | place: USA: Nebraska...
CCCTCGCCCTCGCCCTACCGTGGCGTGATAGGATCTCGTCGGGGCTCCACCACCGCGACCAAGGCCCTACCGTGCCCGTGATGGCCTCTTTTTCTCCTACTTCTGCTACCGCCACCGCCATTGCCATGCTCGCCGGCGACCACAAACGCTCCCCGCCCCAACCTTACATGGCCACCGCCACCGCCGCTAGGCCCCTAATTGTCTGGCCACCATCCCCACCGTCTAGTTCTCTGCCTCCTCCGACCCTCTTCCTTCTAAGCCCACTGGAGTTGGAGACGAGAAAGGGATAGAGCTGCTGGAGATGGAGATGAGGACGGCACCGACAAGCTTGGTTGGGGGCGTAGGCACGGTAGGGTGCAGGTGTGGTCGCGGGCTGGCCGGAGCGGTGGAAGAAAGGGGGGAGGAAGGGAATGGCACAGTTCGGGTAGAGCCTTTTGTGGCTTCGGCTTCGAGGTGAAAACAATTTTAGCTTTTTTTTGTCTAGTTTGGTTTCACAAACTTTTCACATGTACATATTTGGTAGGGCTTTCCATTAAGGCGGTGGATAAACCCTAACAAAAATCTAGTAAGGTGGGCTTCAATCAGAAATGTAGGATTGGCTGGATAGGTTCCTAATTTATTTTGTAGTCAAATTGATTCGTTCTCAGAATTCCGTAGTAGTGTTTACAATGTGAAGCAACACTCCAGACCGTAAACTGCCGGGTACTTGAAAAAAATAAAGCACAACACGACTTGAATTCTTCCAAGGCATTTACGGTTCAAACCCTACTAGTTTCGTCTGATTTTTTTTTCTACGCCCAATCGAATCACTCCACTTATCCGATCCAATAATTTCTGAAAATCACTCCTGCCGTCATCACGCGCGACATTACCTCAGCCCGAGACCTATTCTAGCAGCTTCAATGAGCGTGAGAAAAAATTACACACTGTCGTTCGAAATTACACACAACTTTCGCTCAAAAAAAAAATTACACACACCTGTCAGTGTGCCGGTGGCTGACCGGCCGGTCTGCAGTCAATTTTCTCTCTCTGTCCAACTCTCAGGTCTTCTTTGACTGGCTTGAGCTTCTCTAAAATCAGTAAGATAAGGGGAAGTCATGTTTTTTAGCGTTGGCTTCGAAGTGCGCTTCGTTTTTGGCTTGATTTTGATCTCGCAAGCCATTTTTCGCATGTACACATTTGATTATTAAGGCGGTGGATAAACTCCAACAAAAATCTATAAGGAGGAAGGTTTGATTGGCTGGCTAGATCCCCTAATTTATTTTCTAGTCAAATTGATCCATTCTCAGAATTCCGTAGCGTTTACAATGTGAAGCACCACTCCTGATCGTAAAACTGCCGGGCACTTAAAAAAAAGTACAAGAAGACTTGAATTCTTCCTAGGCGTTTACGATTCAAACCTTAGGATTCACTCCGAAAACCAAAAATTTTTCAACATTTCTCGTCACATCGAATCTTGCGGCATATGCATGAAGCATTAAATATAGACGAAAACAAAAACTAATTACACAATTTGACTGTAAATCGCGAGTCGAATCTTTTGATCCTAGTTAGTCTATTATTGGACAATATTTGCCACAAACAAACGAAAGTGCTACAGTAGCGAAATCCGAAATCTTTTCGGAACTAAACAAGGCCCTAGTTTCATTTGATTTTTCTACCCCAATCGAATCACTCCACTTATCCGATGCAAAGAATTGCAGAAAATCACTCCTGCCATCATCACAACACTATCCCAGCACGACCTGTTCAAGCTGCTTCGAATCAGCGTGAGAAAAATTACACGCTGTCAGTGTGGCGGTGGCATTTACGCTTCAAATCCTCAGTTCACCCGATTCTTCTACGGCTAATCGACTTAAATCGTGGAAAATTACTGCTGACATCATCACGACATTATCCCAGCACGACCTGTTGTTCCGCAGAAGCTTCAATCAGCGTGAGAAAAATTACACTACTGTCACTCTGTCAGTGTGCCGGTGGCTGACCGGCCCGTGCCCGTCTGCAGTCAACTTATCGGTATTAACAATCCGATCCCTGCATCATGCATATCGCTCATTTTTCTGCCATTTGCGTTGCGTGGGTACCCGTGATTCAACCGTTGAAATCACCAACAACACGATCGGCCGATCGATCCCCCCGACAATTCCTGGGAGGTCACCCGGGGTGCCACCAAAATCAGCCGGTGACCTGAGAACCTGCAGACCCGGCATTTTCTAGTGCCGGACCGTATCATGGTAGCGTTGAAAGCAATGCGCGCACAATCGCACAAGCAAGAGGTCACTGGATTGGGGGGGGATGCATGCCGTCACCGAGGCAGACTTGCGAGACGTACTAGTACGGTGGCGACGGCCCGGCCGGGCCAGCTCTCCCTTCCGTGTTCCGTGTCAACTCGGGCAACGCCCGCTTGCGGTCACTGAAATCCGAGCAGGGACGAGGCGGCTAGCTAGCTAGCTCGTTGGTCCACATCCGAGCAGGACGAGGAGGAGACGAGCAGCAGCATCTCGGTGTTGCATTGGTCGCTGAAATCCTGCAATGATTTTGGTGGCTCGCGCCGCTGTTTCCTAGTAGATGTTGCGACTGCTGATGGTTCTTCTCGGAAATGGAAATCCCGGCGTCGCTGGGGTCTGGGCTGGGGCTACGGCTGCGCGACTTTTCTTTCCACGTCGCTGGCGCTGTTGAGTGTGACGACTGCTACTGTAGTTTGGTAGCTTCGGTCTAGCAGCACGTAGCAGCTAAAAATCATAGCGTCGTCATATGCTGCATGATGGAGGAACCGATGGAGACGTACTGCATCGGCAGCAGAGCATACAGATAGTTGGGTTTCTCTCTGCCTTCCTGCAAAGAGAATTTATCAGCACTCTGAATTCCCGGATGATGTGTTCATCACCTGGAATAGAAGAAACTCTTTAGATTGCCAGGTAGATAGACAGGCCGCTGCGCGTAGCAGGACGCATTGTACGGCAGATCGATCATTCATCGTCGTCCTGCCCTCTCCTCTGCGTGGCCTGATTGATCGACCCGCCATGTTACGGTAACATGTCATGGTCCCTGAACAGAACAGATTAGGTGGTGCCGTGGTCTAGCGATGATAGATCATGAGACGTAGTACGCCCATCGGGCGTGGCGAATCAACGCGTACACACTACACACGCGCCTCTTGGACTCCTCGTAGTGACGACCCAGCATGGACCATCTGAACTATGCCACTGACAATTCGGGAGCCAAGTTGCGTGCGGTTCATCCGCACGCGATTTTAGGCTGTGTTTGAAATCTTTTGCGTATTCGAAAAAAAAAAGACAATGCTTGGGACAGCGTTGGGGTCGCGATTGAGGGAACGCGGCATTGGCGTAGTTCATTTTCTCGCGTTCCATGCCGTAGGTGACTACCAGACGTGTGTTCATCACGGTGTATTCAGCGAGATTGTTCCGCTTTTCTTGCTCAATCATGATCAGGGACGAAAAATCAGGAAAAACAACTATTATATTCAATATTTCACCATACACGTATCCATACGGTAAAAACCTATGCACACAAAAGGCAAGCACATCCTCCGCCCCTGATGACGATGCTAACGCGGAAACAAAAAGGGCATGAAAGGCCACTGATTAATCCGCGTTACCCAAAGCCAACGCCTCTGGAAGAAGCGGACGCACACGACAACAACGGATCGCGATGTACTTACGCGACTGCGACTCAGGGTACCGTGGTTGCCCGACTGCGCAAGCAACACATCATTTCAGCGAAAAATAAAACAACTGCTGCTGCTGCCTGCACAATGGTGTTCATCAGTTTGAAGAGCAGAAGCAACTCTGTTCTTGTATGTATGCGCCTCTATATATGTCATCCATGTCCTCAACATCGTCACTGTAAGGTTTGAGAGAGAAGTGTTGTTTGTAAGCTGTCCATTTGCAGGCGTAAAGGCTACGTGCAGGATCAGCGTATTTTATTGCACATGATGATGGGCCACCGGCCACATAAGGTTTGTGTCAAGCTTCAGCTTTGTTGCTGAATTGGCCTTTCAGATACTGGCAACATGCCATGCCATCTTGGGAACTGTTTTATGCAAGGGATAGACTTTTGGTGATTTAACAAGGCAGGCATGCATGAATCATTCTAACCTTTTTTCTTTCCTCATCTGAAATCATGATAGCCTTTCAGAGTAATGAGGAGCATTATATTTAGGTTGACCTCAGCATAGCACTTGCCCTCAGAACCAATCAAAGAGCTAATTTGGCCCGTGAGAGAAGAGGGGAGGCTCAATTATTAGCACTTGTTTTCTCGGAGGCCCATTTCCTACGGTCGGTGGTTCACAGTTGACTCTCTCTGCGCGTGAAAGTATGGTTCTTCAGCAAGCTATTATTGCATAATCCGGTCTAGTAGTACCTGTTGTGTGTTAAAACTTGTAGATTAATCTCTCTGTGGCTCCAATCGTCTTACCCATGTGAACACGGTAATTTTGTCAAAGTAATATACGTACGTGTACTTGACGCTACTTCAGGTAAAGAGACCTCTGATCATATATACATATGAATGCATTTAATCAACTTTTCAGTACTGGGATAATGCACACAAGCTCAGACATACGGAGTATTTGACATTTCAGACATGTATATGCAATGATTCTTGAGCAGAGTTGACCTTCTAAGATGCCTCATCATCCTATATATGCTTCAGGCCGGCCACATGATTTGAGCCCTCCACATGGGCACATGAGTTCGTTGCACCAGAGCATGGAATCCTATATTATCAAAAGGAAATAGAAAACGGAAACGAATAAATAAACTGAATCCTGGCAACCGTCGATTCCTAGATATTTTAGACTACCAATAGTTTAACTATAGATACGTTGCAGTCCAAACCCGTTTGTTTTTATATTTTTATATAACAAAAAAATACGTGTCGGAGACGTTTGACACAAAGTTATATTATTAAGCCTAGCGTGATAGTCCTGGGATAAGACGGGAGAGTAGAAAAGTGTTTCAACAAAGCAAAAGCTCAAAGTTTCTTCCAAGTCCAGGTCAAGTGTTCGGTAGAAATTTGAAGGTTGTGACGTGAATAAAAAACACTTGGCACGCCATATGTCCATATCAGTCCATAAACCTTACCATTACGCCATCTATGTGTGTTGGAAAGGTAGTCGAGCTAGTTTTAAACTAGTGCTAGGTTGCTAGCTAGGCTCTGTCGACATGCAACAAACAGATGCACGGATGGACGCTATGGGTATGTCAGCCTGATCAGATCGTGCAAGCCCACTGGGATACAGATTTGTCAGTGAGCGAGGCAAGAACACGAGGAGAAGATCATTTTTTTTTTGTAATCAAAGAAGGTTTGATTGAGTTTGGGTTCTTAACTGGTACTGTTGTCAATCTTGATATTTTGGGTCTTAGGCGGCGCAGCGACATCACAACTTTGTTGCCGTATGGCCGTGCAGTTTGAATATCTTTTTTTCGAAAGATCGCAGTTTGAATATCTTGCTTCTGCATTACTACACCAGGACTGCTTTCTTTTGACAATGGATCCAGCAAGCACTTGTTCCTTTCAAGGGAGCACTTGAATTGATTGCATTGCCATCAGGCAGTCTTCTTTATCTTTCAGAGCACGTCACAGCCTTTAATGTTCTGATGAATCCGGCAGCCTGCTGCCAATCTGAGTTTCGCGTGGTAATGAGTTTCAGATACAGGAAAGAACATGAACATACTTATAATCTGCAGGCCGCCGCAGCACATCAGATTTGGAGGCGGCCTTGATGACAGAAATAAAGTGTTGAGACCTAGCTACAGCTCACCATTGATGATTATATTCATGGCATTTCCTTGTCAAGTTGGATGGGGCTCAAAAATATCTGAACTTGTGTGCCGTCACCTGCACTGAAATGAACGCATGATCTCACCAAATGGCACCAGAAGCAGATGGGACGACCCATAGGTGCCACCGCGCCGTGTTTGTTTCTTTCCAGTGTCATGTTGTGTGATTAGCTCAGCGTCACTGAATAATCTCAGTCTGGGTTTGTTAATCGCTGAATGGCCTTATGTGTCGCTAGCACAGTGAGCGCTTGTTCCTTTCTTTCAGTGTTTGCTAACGCAGGAGCTCCAACTGAACGATTTAAAATCTCTAGTGCATGCACTTGCTTTTGGATTACATTACATCTTAGTGCTCGCTTTCAGTTAGAGTACTGTACTTTACCCAGAGGCAGATACTACTCTATCTACATAGAAAATACTAGCAGCTGGCAAGTCGCAAGTCATGGCTGTACGTACGTTCTGTCGCCGGATCTTTCTCATCGTTTTCTCATAGGCTGCTGCTGAATATCCATTATCCAGCGCACGGACGCAATGCCGACCTGAAACTTGAGAGGCAGAGGATAGAAAACCGGGCACCGGGTGCTGAGTGGTACGTGCGCGGCGGCTATTGCATCGCATGGTCGTCGGCCAAGTCTTCGGCGGAGCGTGAGCAAGAGCAATGCCTGCGGCGGGCAACGTTTATTTCAATGATTGGTCGCTGCTCGTGGATCCGGTGATGATGTCCCGGCCTGGCGTGGAAAATCACGCTCGACGCCGGCGACTTCTCCGCGCTCGTGGGCCGAAATTTCCCTGCGGCGGGGGTGATGACCCAGAGACCAGCAGGCAGGGTGCTGCTGCCTGCTGCGTCGTCGTAGGTCTCGTTTCAATTCTCAAATCGTTGTCGTGCCCATTCGTGCAAACTGACGTCGCTGTTGACTGACCGACCGACTGACTGACAGCTGTGGAGAATGGGCGCACGCGTATTTTGACCACCACGCACCTGACAGTAGTGAAGAACTGGTGATTCTACTGCACCGGCGCAACGGGACGCGACGCGAGAGGCGCGCACGCCATGGCCCATGGCCATTCGGCCAGGTTGCCACCGTCCTCCCAACTAAAAGCCCACGTCGAGAAGATTTGCTGGGCCACCAGCACGCTTCCACGTGCACGGCTCGAGTTCTTCTTGGGTGTAAGATGGGCTGCATCCCACTAGTTGGGCCTAGCAGAGTAGCAGGCCTTCTTGGTCCGTTGATCCATAATGCAGGCCATATTGTAGCCCTTTCAACTACCGAGGTTATTCCTCTCAAAAAAAAAAAAAAACTGCCGAGGTTATCTGATTTCCCCTCTCGATGTATAAAATAAAATCAGATGTTATACACCCTGTAAATAAAACTTATAATATCGGACAAACCACAGCCCTAATCCGACTTTGATGGTGGTTTCACGACAGTTTTAGCTTACGTGACATCACATCAGCCACGATGTTTAAAAGTTTATAGAAGTAATAAAATAGGCTTTACAAAAAAATATATTTCATACAAATATCATTTAAAAATCCTAATACCATTTTAGAAATAAAATTGCAACTAAAAAAATCCTAAAATCTAATTAATCCAAGAAACTTTATAGAAAATTTATTTTAGCTTGAAGAATATATGAAGCCAATCAATTCCCCCCCCCCTCTAAAATCATACTCTATTTTCTCGCGCCTACATTAGTGTTATTTGAATCTTCTATGGTCTCTTTTTTTATGTTTATTTACTAGTCGATACTCACGTTGTGTATTATAACTGTACTGGTCTAGTCAACGTTGACAATCTGGAATAGCTAGAAGGCCAAGTGACTCAGACAACAACATAAGTGTTTATGTAACCATTTTATACCTAATTCTATTTAGGATGAATATTAATATTACATGATCAAGAACTAGGCACACTGAGTAGAAAATACTCTCTCTATCTCAAAAAGACCGTTTTTGTAGGACTAGACATGCAAATTAAGGTTAGTGAGAAATTACAATTTTAACCCTATAAAAAGATTATTCTGACAGCTGTAAATGATAATTATTGAGGTAGGAGCACACCATGCTCAGTTTATGGAGAGTTTGGTTAGAGTTGTTAAAGTTTAACAAGTAAGGTAATATTTTCGTTTTATTTGATAATTAGTGTCTGATCATAGACTATTTAGGTTTAAAAGATTTGTCTCGCAAATTACTCTCTAGCCATATTTTTAGTTTTGTAAATAGTCTATATTTAATACTTTATGTATGTTTGTAAATATTTGATGTAATAAACTTTACCGCTGCCCTAAAATGCATCCAGGAGCATGTGGAAGATACTAAGAACAAATAACAATAAACAAATGGTTACTAGATAGTTCTTGTGGCCAGGAATAGCACACGTGGATACAAAAAACAATAAAAAAAAATTGTGCCAGACTAAATTTGTGGCCAAGAATTGTTAGGCGCCATCCGTTCCCCATCCAAAATTTGAAAATTGATCCCTTTGCACAAACCAGGTGAACCCCACTATAAAAAAGGCTCCGTAGGCATCCACTCCACCACCCCGCGATCCATTTCCACATTTTTATACTGAATTTATTAAATTACGGACTTTATTTTTATACTAAGGATCCAGGTGTATACAACAACATAACATTTTTCATTTTTATACTGAATTTATTAAATTATATTATGAACGGACTTTTTGTATAATCTAACCATTATACGGTCATATGAACCTCTACAACACAACTACATTTTTTTATCAAAGAGGAACACAATACTATACAAAAATTTATTCATGATTCATCATGGCTTATATAAAGCATTAATCAGCTTACGAAACAGTGTGGATTGTGCAACCTGTCCTGTCTATGGATGTATATGCCCTAAGGACATCCACAGTAGGTGACACGTAAGGCAACTCTAAGCTTTTTTTTATATATTTGAATAGAAGAGAGAGAAAAGCTCTTAGGCTCATATACATATTTCAAGAATATGTGAGAGTGTCATATGCTTAATTATATTATGAGTTATTGCTAAAAGCTAACACTATTGGAATGGTTGACTTAGAGTTAAGATACCCTGAATGTCCTGTTCGCTATAGCTACAACTGTGGCTATACTTATAACTTTTGAATGCAATGTCATTGTAGATTGACTGTAACAGCCAGAGCCACAGTCGCTTCTAGCGAAAACGAATGCCCCACGGTGATCAACTACTGAAAGAAAAGACATCTGACGCTTGCTACACTGACCAAAAGAAAAGGGAAACAATGATTAGGCTCTATTCTTTTCTAATGATCTTACTTATCTCTTCTAGTAACCTCGTACTACTGAGTGCTTACCTCACCTACGTATACTTGATTAGTATAACAATCTCAATCACCGGAAAGGTGACACCATGCTACTGAGATGACGCGTCATGAGTCTATAATTAATAACTCCAATTCTGTGAAATTGATCCATTCTAATGATCAGTTTGTAGAAAATGAGGTGACGATGGACGGGTTAACTTATTTTATTTCAGGAACCAAATTAAGAAAAAAAAAATAGAGTGCGAAGATGATAAACTACTGTATTAATTTGTCAAAGTATAAACATCTCATCGGCATCCTAGTCCTAGCTAAAACTTAGTAAAAGACAGGCCAGGCAAAGGAGGCCGGCAGATTAGTCACACATGGCAACAGACCTTTCGAAAGATGATCTGGACATGGTACATGGATGAGAAATATGAAATGACAGCACCGGCACGGCAGGCAGTCTCACGTTGAGTCCATCAGATCAGGTGGCCGGCGAGGGAACAGTTCCACCACGAAATGTAATCGTTTAGCAATCAGCCAGTCACGTCCAGCAATGAACTACGTGCATCATCCGGCCGGTCCTGCGATTTGGTCTACATGAATAATGATGGGTGCGTGGCCTGCCGCGGATAAGGATGTTGACGAGTGAGGGATCTCACATGGCCGAGCGAGCGATCGCTTGCGAATTTGCGATCGAGATGCAGGCCAGGCGGAATGAATGAATGCGCCTGGCCGCCACTTGCATAGATCTATTTGATCCCCACCATATGCATGTCGATCTGTGTTGTGTTGTGTGTAATTGTACGCTGTTGGACAGGTGATCGACACGAGAACGAACGAGATGCACACATAAGCACGGCACACGGGCATCAGCTACATGCCCGGCCTCATGCATGTCCGCGAAAAAACGTGGACAAATGTACGTGGGTTCGTCTGACAGTGGCTGCTAGCGAGCACGAGCTGAGGGAAAATATACAGTGGGTACCTGTACGCTTTGCTCGCCAGAGCGTACGACCCGCTAGCTCTCAGGTACGTATGTACATGCAATGCCCATTGACCGATCGAGCATGCATGTCCGGCCGCGAGGACGGACGGCGATCCGGCCGCCGGTTCATCAA
>Ga0182004_10005618_pt1 | contig 10200 bp, 12 predicted proteins | sample Sormic07211540_1_FD_120479 | JGI IMG/M metagenome (GOLD analysis project Ga0182004, IMG submission 120479) | Endophyte microbial communities from Sorghum bicolor roots, Mead, Nebraska, USA - 072115-40_1 MetaG | ecosystem: Host-associated > Plants > Roots > Unclassified | place: USA: Nebraska...
AAAAAGTGTTCAATATTTTCTATCACATCTAATCTTGTGGTACGTGTATGAAGCATTAAATATAGTTAAAAATAAAAACTAATTAAATCGTAAGATGAATCTTTTGAACATATTTAATTTATAATTAGATAATAATTACTGAATAAAAATGAAAAGACTACCGTATACAAAACCAAAAAATTTAAGAACTAAACAGAACCTTAGCCGATTAGCAGCAATACATGCAGACATACAGGACAGGCGCACCGTGCACAGCAGGGAACAGGGGGGGTCATGTGGCTCTTAGCGCAGATTAAGGGCTACGAGGTGCAGGTTTTGTTTGACTCGCGTGTCGCCTCTACCACCGCCACCGCGTAGAAACTAGAATTTTAGCTAGCGAGAAGGCGCACGGCTTATCAACGGGCAGATGTCATGAGAGTGATAGCTAGGGAGGGGGCTCGGCTGAGCTAGCGTTCTTTTGATTCGACTTGTATTTAGCTAGGCTACTGATGAATGAATGAATAAACTAAAAGGAGAGTACCGAATTATTGAGGGGATGATGCCTTCTCTAAGCATTGTTAAATTCCGAGTACCTTACATTGCTGTTGGACTTAGCTGCAATGTTAGCATTTTCTGTTAGTCGGCACCTCAGCTTTGACGTGGCCTTTTTTTTCCCCACCTCTAAACAACGGACTCACCACTGGCACTCTTCGGCTCGTCTTTTCGTCTGCTCCGTGGTGTTGATTCCATTTCAAGGATATTGGTACAAAAGTTTAGTAATACGTTAACTATCTCTGAAATGCTTTGCTTTACAATTACAAAAGAATCCAGCCAAGCAACCATATACAACTAGGATGTAATCTCATCGTCAGTGACAAATCACAACTCTACCAGAAATCCATCACTAATAAGCGCAATAAAACAATTCCACTACTGGTGCACCACATGCGTCCATTTCCAAACAGAAACAGCTATATATCAATTACGATGATGCGCCACATTCCCTTGAAGCAAACTTCACTGGCCGCAACATTAGGGCGTGCTTATATACCAAGAATGTAAGGAACATCTTCGAGCCTTGCAAAGCATAGCTTATACCAAGAATCTTTCCTATTGTAACTTTATAGGTCTGCTGCTCATCAACATAGCTCGCACCAAGTAATTTCCCCATTATTGTTTTATAAGTCTGCCTACGTCTTTTCACATTAGGACTGCCACCACCGAGCATCGGATCACCAACAGGACAACCAAATCGCTAGTCGGGTTGAACCAGGTTGAAACCTAAGGATAAAAAAAAGGAGGAGAAATGGAGAGTATATGTATACATAGCACTGAAGATGAGAGAGTTTTTCCAGAGTGTGTAGCCTAGCGATTGTGAGCTTAGCAGCTAATAGAATTTCACCAGAGCTAGAGCTGGCGATTTGAGCACCGCTGGCGACCCTGTTGGAGACGTATTAAGGAGTATGTGTTGGCTACTTGGTTGTGTGTTGATGTGGTGATTTGAGCTCCGGTTGAGGATGTTGTTGAAACGCCCGAGTATGCTTTGAGCTGGCGACTTGAGCACCGTTGGAGATGCCTTAAGGAGTATGTTTTGGCTAATTGGTTGTGTGTTAAGGACGCCCTAATGAATGTGTTGAGGATACCTCAACGAGTTTGTGTTGGCAGAAAGTACTACGGCTGACTGATTTATTGGGAGAGAAAAACACTGTTGAATGGTTGACAAATTTAGCTGATAAGCTCAGTTAAGGAGTAGCATTTGAATGTTTTTTCTCATCGTTTGACATGTATCTAGACCTCACTTTATCCACATTCACGCAATCACCGATATACCTGCTGACAAGCTCGAATGTCCACCTTTCTAGGATAGAGGGAGTATGATGTAAGGTTATGTATGTTTTCTTAGAATTACACAGTACAACACTCACAAAACATACATACTCACCTCTACGAACACATCTACGTAAATCCTATCTCTATGAGTACCTCCGAAGAGCTGAGCCGGCAGATTACGAGATTCACAAAGTCACCATAGGTGCCTCACTATTGACGATGACGTCGCCTATCACTGTATAGCGCCGATAAATCCTAAAATAAATCTAGGAAAATACGAACACCCATGCCACGTGCCAAGTCGAAGCTCCAACTAAATTATAAACCCAAATAGCAATCGAATCTACTAAACTACAGACCTAAATAGCAATCAAAACTATATGTGGGCATGCAGCCCAGGCTCGTGAGCCTGGCACGAGGCCGATATTTTGGCCTAGCCCAAGCACGGCCCAATGGTCAGTGGGCTTGAGCTGGCACGGTCTGGGACAGCAGGCCGTGCCTGGGCTGCACTCTAGACACGTGGGTCGGCATGGCATGGCTCGCTAAATGGTTGCCGGCCCGGGCCTGTCAAATTGAGAACCCTTCGAATATTTGACCCAGTCCATCACCACAATCACATATATACATATACAATGTTCCATCGCATAATCCTAAATTTTCTACCTCTCCCTGGCCAAGCTCCCAAGGTGATGGTGGCCGCCACATCCTCCTCTACTCTGAATCCAGCACCTGCTCCCCACGCGCCACGCTCGGCTCTTTCTGACGCGTAAGGTTGAGGCTCCTCACGACTACACGCTTGCGCCCTACCTAGCCCTTCTTCGCGTCGCGGCCGTCTCCCCGCTAACATTCTCTTCCATCCTCGCGGTGGCCGCCTCCTCCCCGTTGCCTACTCGCCAGGTCAAAGAGGCAGCCGCCTCCCTCAGATCCTTGGCGGCCTCCTCTGATCTCCAACTCATGCCAACGCCCTAGCTTGCAACGTCGCTTCCTCGGCCCCCCGCTCTACCGACGCCCACTCCCGACACCAACATCCTCATTGAGCTTGTGGGCTGGCTCGGCCTGCTAGAATGACTATGCCTAATGGGCCAGTCCGACACGAAAACAGCCCATAGTGTCATGCCTGGCATTAAGAGGCACGGCCCGTAGGGCACAACGTGTTGTGCCAGCTCGATGGCATCGGGCTGTGCCAGGCCAGGCCGACCCGTCGCCCATTTAAAATCGAATCGAAACTAGAGACTTAAATACTCCCTCCATACTCAAAATTGTTGACGTTTAGAACATAATTGTGCTTACTAAGGAGCGATTAATTAGGGGATATCCTGACATGTCTACTCCTATTAAATAGAGTTACGGCTTCTCCTTAGACAAGGAAGTTGTCTAGCTCAAGTGGATAGAGCTGTAGGTTACAAGACTTGTTGTGCAGTGTAGAGTTCGAAACCCAATGGCTCATTATTTCTGTCGGTGTAGGCAGCAATGTGGCGTCAATGCGAGCTTTTAATGCGGCAGGCAACCATCAGCGAGAGCACGCACGAGCATTGAATGCGGCAGTTGAAGAGACGCGCAGCACGAAGGGCAAACGCATCAACTTCGCACCTCTTGTGGCTACAACGTCACTCTTTGCGGAAACGCATTTAATGCTGCAGCCGAAGAGACACAGCACCAGGGCAAACGCGTCAATTTCACACCTCTTGCGGCTACGTCACTCTTTGCGGAAATAGGCTCAGAAGATCTAGACGAGCACACACGAGCATTTAATACGGCAGCCGAAGAGACACGCAGCGCCAAAGGCAAACGCGTCAACTTCGAACCTCTTGCGGCCACAACGTTACTCTTTGCGGATGTTACAACTAAACGGAGTAGATCTCATCGAAGACGGAACTGCTCTCGCTCCTTGACGGGAATCGTTCCCACTCCCGCTACGCTCCCACGTTCGAAAGGAACCGTCGGCGCCATGGGCGGTTGCCTGCGAGCACTTACCCATGGCGTCCGTACGGGTGTATAAATATTACATCACAGATCAATGAGAAACACTGTTTATTCGTCCATTTACATTCTCATTTACATTCCAATGCAAACACGTTATCCGCACTTGCTCGAGTCTCTGTGCTCTCGAGAGGGAGTTCGGGAAGAAGCCGGCGAGAAGGCCGGCGAGTTCGCGAAGAAACCCTCATAAGAAGGTACCATGCCGATGTTTCGCTACATACCTTCGGCAATGCTCTTTGTCGATCTTGTTTACATGATTCTCCACCGCGCCTTCGACATGCGGATCCCGCACGACCACCACTACATCCGCGAGGAACTCCTCGATACTTTCCGCTACCTTCTCGGCGAACGTCGGGCTGGTGAACGCCGGGGAAGGAGTCGGGGGCTCCGGATGCAGGTGGGTGGACGTGGTGGACGTCGTCGTCGCGCCGGCGATGCTGTCGTGGCCCCTGCGCCACCTCCGGCGAACGAGTGCCCCGAGCACGGAGCGGGGTCGTGTCCGCCATGGTTGCTGCTTTACTACGACGAACATGGCCACGGTCCCTGCCCGCGTCGCGCCTTCTAATTGGGTCAGCCCCATGGCGATGGATGTAGAGCCGGCGCCCGGGTGCCGACACCGTCCTTCACCGCAGCCGAACTGAGGAGATGCCGGAGCCGATCTCCTTCGACCATCGCGGCACATCGATCGGTTCCGGCGCGCCGCATCATCGCCGATCCGGAGCTTGCTGCAGAGCTTGCCGCACCGCCTCCTCCTCCACAGCCTACTGGACGCCCCATCGCCGCGTGCACACCGGAGAAGCTGCCAACCACCGCTAGGGGCTCCGCCGGACCTGGCTCCACGTTCCCCACGGCGAATCGGCGCGCAGCCTCCCGAACGGCCATGCCGAGCCAAGCGGAAATGGTGGTGCACGGTCCTCCTCCGATGAGGATGGGGGGCCATGCTTCCCCGCCGGCTTGAGCACGCCATGGGGGAGGGGCCTCGCTTGTGCCCCCGAATCCGCTGGTGACCGCGGAAATCGGCAATGGCGCCTGCGAGCACTTACCCATGGCGTCCGTACAGGTATATAAACATTACAGATCAATGAGAAACTCTATTCATTCACCTATTTACATTTCATTTACATTCCAACGCAAACTGCAGAAACAGGGCCAGGATGTCACGTTTCCGGTACAGAGGGAGTGCCAATCGCGCACACACCCAACTATAACACCTTGAAGAAATACAGCCATAAAACTGACGTCGATTTAGCCGAACACTTCTGGGAGACACTAACAACTTAAAATAGATATATGATGCCAGCACATTTTGCTCAAACCAAACTTTCATTGACATGCCAAAATCAAATGTCAAGATTTATAGAGTCAAATCATTTGGCTTCCCTTTATTATACACAACTTTAGTTACACGATGTTTCAAATAAGATTGAAACAACTTCATTACAGCTTTACATACAGATTGGTCTATCTACCGCCTACATATACCCCACTGGGCAGTTAAAACGCCAAGTACGGACTGTCAGATACAAAGAGATCAAGTCAGACAAATACGGTAGGCTCTGCAAGGAATATATCTTCTTCGCCCAAACCCTTCGGTGAAGAAGGCTGCCAAATAGTAAGACCAAACCCTTCGGTGAAGATGGGCTACAAGGAATATCATCTTCTTTGCCCAAACCCTTCGGTGAAGAAGGGATGCCTCAACGCCTCTTCTGCTGTTAAACGGTCTGCTGAATCATACTTGAGCAGCCCTTGCAAAAGGTCAATGAAATCTCCTGCAGCCTGATCCACATTTTGCATCACCAGATTCTGCCGTAAACATAGACATAAGTTTCACATGCTGACTAGAATGGATACTTGTCAAGCATTGCTAAGACATACCTGAAGCCTGGACAATTTCATCACAGCTTTCATACTCTCCCGTGAAGTGCAACCCTCAGGCCAATTCAAGCGTCCTTTTCTGATGTATTTGTCAGAGTGCCGACTACAAACAAGGATTAATAAGCACAAGACAACGACCAGACCTCACAGGACTGATGTTCAGACTACATTGGTATGAAACATACTCTGCCCTCTTAAGCATATGGTATGGCAAAGGTCCGAGAACCCTCTCCATCATAGCCAGATGTTCCAAGTTTTCATGAGTCTGGAATAACGCCTCGCCCTGCAGAACCTTGGTAACTCAGATCCCCTGTACTTGTACATGCCAAATCAAACCTAGGCCCAATAACATACCGTGCAAAGCTCAACAAGAATACAACCAACACTCCAGATATCACAAGGGTAACTCCATCCAAGTCCTGAACACAAGATCCACGCGGTCATAAAATGTCACCAAATCAGGCTGAACTAGGAAAAGCTTTTCACTGGACACGATGGATACCCAAAATAACTTCTGGAGCACGATAGTGCCTTGTCGATACGACATAACTCTGATCCTGTTGATCATAGGTAGTGCTACCAAAATCAATCACCTTGATAGCACTGGACTTGGGCAACCGCTTGTAATAGGATCCCTCCTTTGGGGATCGAGATGAAACCTAGCAAATGAAGAGAGGATCAGTACCATATTTTCAATCTTCACTAAGCAATACAACAGAAATAAACAAGCACAGCACAAGGTAAATCTTAGGCAGGTGAATTAAATAAAAGAACAAAATATACTTTGTAATCGGGCACTTTAATGTACTCCGGAGAAACAAGGAGAATGTTCTCAGGCTTTAAATCAGTGTGTATGAGGCGCAATTCATGCATAACTGCAACACATTACAGAGAGGGTAAATACATAAACATCCCAAGATGTTAGATATTCCTTAGTATAAGCAGGAGTAATGGATTATGACAGGCTGCACACAGATAGTGCACAAAACTAATGTATATGCATTATAGTGCAGGAGGGGTAATAGAAAGAACTGTGCACACACATGCTATACATTCCAACAGTTGTTTGGCAATCTCCCGAACTAGGGCAATTGGGAATGAGCGGTAATTGTTTTTCTTCAGAAAATCATATAAGCTTGGTCCAAGCCTCTCAAAGACCTGCTCACCATTAATCCAAATTCACCAACGTTTAAGCACCACATGGTTATCTTTTTGGGTCAGTTCATAATTGCCATAATCTAACAATGTACTTACAATACAGATATGGTTACGATAGTCAAACCAGTTCCGAATTTGAACACAACTGCAAAATAGACCAGCTTATATATACAAGCAATCTTATGAATGTAAAGCACACAGCGAGTGCTAACTGAACCAGCAGACTCACCTGGATCTACTTTCATCATATTTACCAAGCTGCTCAAGCATGCCAATTTCAATCATTGCAGCATCTCTGTACTTCTTAATGCCCCTGATGATCTTGATAGCCACCATTTCTTTCCTTTCCTTATCCCAACACTCCAACACCTGACCAAAGGTACCTGATGTATTCCAGACACATTCAGTTATGAACATAACTTGCTGCGTGTATTGCACAGCATGCCCAATGCGAGTTAATCAATTATTTCAGAAGACATGGCCATCCAAACTGACCTTCTCCCATTTTTGCAATGATCTTATCTGCAAAAATGGAAAGGAATTGATAAGAACCAACCATGGAAACACATTTGTACGGACAGCAAGAGACGACAAGGGTAGGTAATTACAGCGAGATGTGAGGTTATCTCCAACAGCAAAAACATAATGCCCATCCTTGTCATCTTCCCTCAGAGGAGGGGAACCATCACGAGGCTGCTCTTGGTTAACTTGAGAAGAAACACATCCTGAAGAGAGGCCCAATGCCGCAGCACTGATGGCATTCACAACTTCTTGTCCACAAAGTCCTAGCTGAACATGGAAAGAAGAACCAATAAATTCTCTAACTGAGAAATTATAAAGCAACAAAATCACCACAACATCCTGCTAATACCAATTTAGAAAGTTCCCAAGTTCTTCAATGGTACAGTTAATTCACCTTCAGTGACTACACAAATTGAACTATAATCTACTTTTAAAATAAAGTCTACCTATAAACACAAAATAGGACTAGCAGATTACTAACTACAAAAAGTATAACAAATAACGAATAAACAGTACGATTAAGTATTGACCCGAAAAAGCACAACCACACCTACCACCCATCATACGCTGAACAAATCAGCCCCTTAAACCTAACCCATCATACGCTGAACAAATCAGCCCCTTAAACCTATCAATAGTAATAGCGTCTGGGAGGAATATGACAGATCGACACCAAAACGATTCAATCTACGGCGACGAGTACTGCTATTCTACAGATCCACCACTTAACCCTAGAACAACAGCACCAATAGACGAGCTGCGCATGGAAAATCGACATCCCCAACGATAGATCCACATGAGAAAAACAGAAACGGCAAAAGACGTTATACCTGATACATCTCGGCGGGGCCGACGTCCCAGCCGAGCCGCGGCCGCGTAACCTGGTACATCTCGGCGGGACCGACGTCCCACCCGAGCCGCTGCCGCTTGCGCGGGCGGCTGTCCAGCGGCGCGCGGGGCATCTCGGCGATGCACTCCATCGGATCCCTCGAATCGGAGGGGAGGCCGGAGAGCGGAGGCTAAGGCGAAGCGGCGGAGGCGGCGGCGGCGGCTGGATTGGGGGATTGGTCTCTGCGTGCGGATGAGGAACACGATTGATTCCGATGCGCTAACCCTAGCGGCTCCCCGCGCTTTATGGCGAGGCGAGAGGAAGGGGTGGTGGGCGGTGGGATCGGACACGGGCACACGGAGCTCGTGTATACGCAAAAACGAGCTGGGTCGCTGACGCTGTTCGGTGGCAGTAGGTCCGGGGGCCCAGAGAAACGCATCGGCCCACATGTCAGTTTAAGCGTTGGTAGGGGTATCGGTGAGAGAGGTTGCCGCGTCTCTCGCGGGGGCGTGGCGTGGACCGCTGTCCGCTCGTTGTGTATGCTTTGGCCAAAGCCGGCCAGCGCACCCGGTTTGCTTGGGTACTTCCGTACTTGGGCAGAGCCCGGTCCGGGCGGTTCTCTTCCGTGGAGTAATTAACATTTTTCTTTTAATTTTTATAAAATAATAAAATAAAATAAGAGCCTATTTTCACACTGACACCACAGATTCATGTATTTGGGCTTTGTTTAGTTCCGAAAAAATTTCGGATTTCGGAACTGTAGCATTTTCGTTTTTATTTGACAAATATTATCCAATCATGGACTAACTAGGCTCAAAAGATTTATCTCGTGATTTCCATTTAAACTGTGTAATTAGTTTTTGTTTTTGCCTATATTTAATGTTTCATGCATGTGCCGCAAGATTCGATGTAACAGGGAATCTTGAAAACTTTTTAGATTTCAGGGTGAACTAAACAAGGCCTTGATCAAAGAGTTAGAGACAGATGAAGCCGTGCCAGATAATAGTTTCCAATTTCTCTTCCATTCTCGGTGTTGTCTCTGTATTTCGTCTGGTAGACCTAATCCCCAAAGGCAAAAAAAACCATGCTTGGGCCTTTTCCAAAAAATTTTGCAAATTTTTTTAAATTATCCGTCACATCGAATTTTACAGCATATGTATAAAGTATTAAATATAAATATAAATAATAACTAATTATACAATTTGTCTGTAATATACGAGATAAATCTTTTTAATTTAATTAGTATATGATTAAATAATATTTATAAAATAAAAAATAAAAATGCTACCATGCTCTTTTCGTCAAAAAAAATTAAAACTAAACAAGGCCGGTTTAGGTGCAGCCATGACCTGCTCTACACCGATGTACGATCGAGACTGGTGTGCTGGCCGTTGGCGGCCCACTGGTCAGTAACACATGTACGAAACGGGGGTTGTTGGGCGGCCGCGCGACCCCTGGTTTGGGTGTAAACCATGGTTAGGTTGGCTGGCATCTCATTCTCCATTATCTCAAAAGGAATATTCCGAATTGATTCCTAGCAGCTGCAGGATGGAAGACATGGCCTCTCAAAAAAGGAATTTCTTCTGTTTTTGCCGTGCTAAACAGCTACAAAGTGCCAAGCGCTCCTCTTGGCACATACACTCATAAAAAAATTACGTTCATTCATGCTACAGGCCTACAACAAAGGCAACTCGAAGACCCTGCTGCGAACTTTTACATGTACACTTGTACAGAGGACAACATGCTTGGTGTCTCTGATGACACAATAAACCCAAGCGGACGCGTTTGCAGAGCTACCTTGGCTACAGCAGCGTTCTGCGGAGATCAATGAGGTTGCATTTCTTGAAGCAGAGGACCGATCCTTTGAGCGCCTAGAAACAAAGCGTCAAGTAGCACCAGTGCTCCGACCTGAAGTTCCAGGGCAAAGAAAACATCAATCCCTCTCCCTTGCAATTTGCAAGGAATTTAGTTTGACAGGCCATCTCCTTGAGATGAATTACCAAGCGACCAGTGAAGACAAGCCGGTA
>Ga0182004_10005619_pt1 | contig 10197 bp, 10 predicted proteins | sample Sormic07211540_1_FD_120479 | JGI IMG/M metagenome (GOLD analysis project Ga0182004, IMG submission 120479) | Endophyte microbial communities from Sorghum bicolor roots, Mead, Nebraska, USA - 072115-40_1 MetaG | ecosystem: Host-associated > Plants > Roots > Unclassified | place: USA: Nebraska...
CGCCTCCGCCTCCGCCTCGGCCGCTCCCCGATCCCCGTCCCCGCGCCGCCGGCCGCCGTCCATCCTGGCTCACCACGCCTGGAACTCCGCTTGCGCTGCCACGCCGCGCGCCCACGCCCACTCCCGTCCAGCGACACGGGGTTACTGAAACGAGATCAACCTTAACCTGATTGACTGCCCTGCACTCTCAGCAAACCCGTGGCACAAGAGGGCACCGGGGAATCAGCTAGGATTTAAGCCCGAGCCTGCGCTCCAAACCTCCATGGCGGAGGCCAGTGCATCGGCGGAGGCGGAGGCTAGGAGCATCCTTGAACGCGCAGCGGAGTCTTCCTTCCCGCCGCTGCACGCCGTCCACCACCTCCTTTCCGTCGGGGTACGGCTGCTCCTACCTGCTCATGTGCTGTTGAAGTGTTGAGTGTTCACTAATGGCTGCTTGATATCCAACAGTTAGTGGAGCGGTTGTTGCGGCTGATCTTTTTTTTTTTTTTTACATTGCTGTGAATGCTGGATTTAGTGCTTCTCGTTTGCTCTAGGAACATTCCCTTATTACTATCGGCTTCGTTTGTTTGAACAACTTTGCTCACCTGGGCAGTTGTTTCTCTAGATTTCAAATTTAGCTAAGGAAGGGAGAGGGAGGCTTTGTTCTGTGATGTGGCACCTTTCGGTTTCAAATTCCGGCTGCTGTTTGTTTAGTGGAGAGGAACACTTTTCTTCTGTGCTCCGAATAAGTATTACTATTTGGATTTTTTTTTAATATTGAGCTTTTCTCTATCTTCAAGCTCTTCTGTCATTCAGGACAGTGCACCCTATCTGCTAGTGCTTTATTCAGAATTGGATAAAAAATAATGCGCACTGCCGTATTGCAGGTCTGTGTGCGCTGCATCCTGCGCCTGCTTGGAGCCTATAGCAGTGCCTGCTCATATGCATCTCTTACGGCATCAGTTTTGCATTCGTTTCTTGAAGAACACGACGATTCCATGAAAGGAGATTCCTGTCCATGTCTGTCGATGAATGATGCATATTGCTCTGTCTGCTTGGGAGTATTGCTGCCAGCCTTCCATCGAGATGAAGGTCTGGAAACACCTAATGGCATTTCTCATATTGACAACATCTCTTCAATGATATCTCAAGTAGTGCAAAGGGAGGGTTACCAAGTTGATGAGTTTTCTCTAGAAATTTCACTACCGCCGGTTATAGCCGCTAATGAGCGTGCAATTAGGTAATCATCTCTAGCTAACAGTATCTGCAGCAGTTATCCTCTTGCTCCAAATTTTTATGGGTTACTCATGGAGATCATTGTGTTAATCATGCCAGTTTACAGAATCGATATAAAAAGGGGATACAATCATATATTGTAAAGAATGTCATCACAACTTTGGTTAACTAGAAAAGGTTTAATCATAGCCAGCACTGGCCCATATTTAGTTTTAAACTCTTAATGGATGGTTAAATGTAAATCAATTTCTTTTTCTATTGTTCAAATTCACATGGGGATGTCATGTGGTACCACATAAATGTTTGCATAACACATTGACTTTTACCTGAACAGATTATATATGAAACAAAAATATGTCAACGAGAATTGGTTCAAGGACAAAATGTTTCCACAACAAACAATTTCAGTGAAGGAAGCCTTGCGACTTTTGATAGCACCATCACTCGAGAAACTAACGGTAAGTGTTTTCTTGAATGCATTTTCTTTGTAGTTCTGGTGATACAACATTCTAATTAATAGTTGCTTGTTCACTTACTTCAACATGTTTGACCTTTTTTCAGAATGCAAAACATGGTAACAATTCATTTAGAATTCGCTTAGCATATACTCACGGTGATGCTTCACAAAAGCTTCATAGTTTACTGCCGAATGAGCACAGCCGTAAAAGGAAAACAGGTTTCATCATACTGGCTCTCTTCTTTTGTCACACTACTTTATTATACTTGAGATGGATGATGGATCATATTGTTCATCCATCTGTTGATTCTTGTGATGTTCTCACAGATTCAAGAAATGGAGGTGATACTTCAAATGAGGCCCATAAAAGGAATTCAGCAGATGGCAACAATAAACAATCAAGTGAATCAGATTCATTCATCTACAAGACTCTTGAGGGCATCCAAGATCAAGAATTCTGTAATGTATTTCAATTGCCTCCTGAAAAGGTGACTACTCTTCTACTACCATAATATTGTTTTGTTGTTGGAAATGGGTAAATGTCTGTACCAACTTTTTCATCAACTAATTTTGTCGCTTCAGGTGTTCAAACCCTGCCATCTTGTAATATCATGCTTGAGGTCACCTATATTTCTTGGTGGAAGATATTTGAAGGTGTGCATGGTTATCTTTCATCTAACTTGAATTGTCATTCATAGTAGATAAAGCATATGTACCATTTCTGATTCACTAGGTTCTGGTTCCCTGATGCTACATTTCACTCTCAGCTTTCAAGGAATGTCAGTCAGTCATGTTGGATAATAGATGATGAGAGAATGGGTGAAGCTTCAGTTGAGGTAAGCTTCTATCACACTCTCCCTTCAAGAAAGAGTGCTACATCTAAGTATCACAGCCATTGTAGGAGATAGTTGGGGAGAATGTTCGTGCCATCTGCAGAGGTGATAGCTGCAAGTTCCATGCTGCTGGGAGAGAAGACATTGATGTAATGTTATAGTGGATTCTTGAACTGTGCCTGTTGATATTCAATGTGCTGAACATATCAATATATGTAGGTACGGATGCTTGGATCTGGTCGTCCATTTCTAGTTGAAGTATTGAATGTTCGATCCATTCCATCTGAAACTGAAGTTCAACAAATTGAAGAGAGAATCAACAACTCTGAAAAGAAATATGTAAGAACTGAATTCTGACACAATCATAATTGTAGAGTACACAGGAACTTAAACACTATTGAATATTTTTGTTGCATATGATTTGCTTATGTCTCATCATTCCTTAGGTCAGAATTCGAAATCTCAAGTTGGTAGGTAATGAAATATGGACCATGATGCGTGAAGGAGAAGCAGAGAAACAGGTACTTTATGTAATTGAGGGTATCGCTTTGCTGGTGACACTGTTAGACCTGTTTCTGGCTTTTATTCAATCTTTTTTCCCCCTCTCATGTTGTGTTACTAGCTGAATCGCTGAATCTATTTCATTGCTGAGTTACTCAGGCTTATATTACTTTAATGCGCAGAAGCAGTATACTGCCCTTATATGGACTTCTCGTGATCTGACAGAGGATGATCTGCATAATATTTCTATTACGAAGGATATGGTATGACAAACCTGTGATGTAATCTATCGTGTTGGTTGATGTTGTTTTGAAATTGCTTTGTTCGACAAAACTCTTGTCGTGTTATAGCATTGCCGCCCCTGCATTGCAGGAAATTGTACAGAAGACCCCAATAAGAGTACTTCATCGTAGAAGCCCATTAGAGCGGAAGCGCATTATACACTGGTGACCCCCAGCTTTATATAGTCCATTATTCAAAATATTTTATCATGATATCATCTGAGAAGTATTTTTGTCCATCAGGATGGAGATTGAGAAAGTTGCAGGCAGCTCAACTTACTACTTGCTGCATCTATGCACACAGGTTAGTATTGCGACTAGCTTGCCATTTTCTAAAGAACATCTTTGTATATCCATTGTTGGTATATGTTGTTTTTCTGTATATCGAAATGGACTGAAAAATGTTCCAGATGTTAGATTTGTTTAATAGATATCAAGGTGATGCATAAAAAGTAAGGCCTAATTATGCCCTTAGTTTTCTGATTGCTCTTTCTAGTAATCCACTGGTATATGTTTAATAGGCTGGAACATACATCAAAGAATTTGTGCATGGTGATCTTGGACGCACGCACCCCAGGTAACATTGTCTTTATTATTTATTTAGCCTTTTCTGTCACTAGCCAAATACTAACTGTCAGATACACAAATCTTTTCATGGAAAAAATATATAACCGCATGTTCAGTCCTCATCAGTCATTTTGATACAAAGATTGAACTCATGACCTTGTTTTACAGTTATACTATATTCCTGAATAGGCCTCGTTCCACTTTGCCTATTGCAGCATCGGAGCCATCCTAGGGTGCAGAGCTGAGATATTGCAACTCGATGTCACTGATGTTAAGATGGACTTCCTCCAGTAGCCGGACCTTTAGCTGTTTAGCATGTCTGGCGTGCAGTCCCTATGCCTGCAGAATGCAGATGATGAGGTAGCGGCGTAGCGCGGCAATGACGAGCTCAGAAGAACGCTAATCTTTTCTCTCTACTCCCCGAACAACCTCGTGGCAAATTCTGCATACCTACATTTTTGCTAAGCGAACCTAGCTTATCCAGTCACCCAAGTCAAGTCCTCTCCAACTCAAACTTTTGGTGTATATTTTCTTAATGAAAACCCGTCTAGTTTATGATCACATTTTTCCCTACCTTTTTCTTCAAAAAAAAAATGCCAGGTAGATTAAAGTGCACCTTCCATAGCAACATTTTTGTCTACGCTGTGGAGGAGATCATCCCAACTCATGTGGATCCATTGTTACCCCTTGTGCTGTTGTACAATGAAATTTTATTTACTCAATCCATTCCAAAATAAGTACACATCCAATATTGCGAGGAGTCAACAAATCTCAAATTTAACTAGATTTATACAAAATAGTATTGACATTTGTATGTCTAAATAGGTTTACCATAAAATATATTTGTGATTATGAATCCAATATTTTCAAATGTCTAACCGATCCTAGTTGCTATGGCTCTGATACTTGTCATGACTAATTGGGACTATTGTGACAAATTGTAGTGCATAACTGATCGCCACGGCATGAATGAGCTCGACTAATAGCGATTAGTTGGACGACCTGAGAACATTGGATTAAAGCGTGAGATATGCACTTATTTTGGGACTCGAGTACACTCGTATTGTGTGACATCATGCACAAAGCTAGGATACTAGGATACATGTGTTGGATTGATTGACTGTATTGACATGTATCCAAACTTATGCGATGCAGCGTGCTGGTATTTAGTTGTCTGTATAGGGCTTGCACGGTGCTGAAAGCAGACCTCTAATGCTGCATCCAAATCACACAAACATGAATCTTCTCATCCTCTATATCTCTACTGGAAATGAGACCTCACCTAAAACATGAAAGCGACCAAATGCAATAAAATATAGACAAACATAATTTATCAAATAAAACATATCTACACCAAGACACAGCATATGTTTTACGGCTACCAATTAGACCCATAAGGTAACTTGCATCCACATAAGCTCGTACGTACATGTTCCACATCGTCCAGACGGAATTAAGGGAAGCAACTAGGAGCCGTATTATGCAAAAAGAGAGATATATTGAGCCAAATAATGGGGCAGCCTTTGTAACTCAATGGACATCTCATGGTTTAGTCCATGACACAATTTGTTCAAAATACTGTCACGCGTGTAAGTATGTTTGGTACCAACATGTGCCCAACCATACTAAACAGAAAAAGGAACATCAACAAAGTCTAAACAAGAGCACCTCCCACAGTATACACTCCAGTAATTTGAAAATTATTAGCCGAGGCTGAGACATCTTTCTGATTCAAGGTTTGTTGCACATCCACTCCAAGAAAAAGGTAGCAACGCAGTTCAGGGCTGTTTGGAGGTTGATCTGCATATAAAACAATGGCAAGCTATTGCTCATGAAATCCAGACATAAGTATAATGAATCTATTTAAGTTAGAGATTTAATACTTACCTTTAATTACACAAATGGTTCAGTAGGATTGCAAAATTAGTCAGCAGCCTGCACATAAATATTTGTTTCAGGATTTAGACATAAATCACACTAAGCACGGATATTAAAACACTAACATGCCTAAGGCCAAACCACTTGAGATTTCTAAGACCAAGAATGATAAATGGCTCAAAATATCACTAGTGAAAATTAGTAGAAACAAGTTTTACGTACAATTTCAATTACATGTATTAAAGCTGAAGATGGCAGATATGGCAGATTCATACAAATCATGTACTGTAGATAAATCAACAGAAGACACAGTACAAAATCACTACGAGATAGAAACCAAACCTGGTTAAGAGGGTTGTCTGGAGACTTCTTCCACAATTTCCATATCATGTCTTTGTACTGGTGCAGCGTTAGGCCTGGCTTTTCTTCCTTCAGCTTAGGGAGCTCTGCCTCTTCAAATGCCTGTCATAAAAGTATCACAAATGCATTGAATCACCAAATATATATCAAACAGTACAAAAATAAATATGAAGCACAAAAAATACACCAATGGTCAAGGTATTGAAAAATATCGGAAATGCTGTTGAAAGTGAATATAGAAGACCGCAGTTGTGAGTTCTTCAGATGAATTACATGCCACTTTAATATTTTCTATGTATAGACATAGCATTCTGTATGTGTTTTTTCCTTCAGAAAACATAATATTGCTGATCAAATTGCTTCCACAGTATAGCAGTGCAACCAAGATGTGAGATAACTCAGCAGCAATACTATAAGTCATACAATATGTGTTGAGCAGAAACTTTTCTAACACTCTTAAACTGTAGTACCATATGGAATCAGGAACTGGATTAAAAAATGGCAACCATGCATATAAGATCGTCCCAAAGCATGGCAACAATTTGGAATAGCAGAGTAAAAGAAAGCATTCAACACTACAGTGTTAATAATTTGTTATCGCATATCAACTATGACAATAGTGTGCTAGTTTCAAGCGTTGCAACAGTCACTACCATGGATGTGAACCAAAGGTTTTATTTTAACAACTTATAGCTCAAGGTATGAGAGCACGGTAGTTCTCAAATTTAGCTCCTCATTTTACAAGGACCGAATCATTTTTTTAATTGTGATTACACAGCCTCACATATCTTTCTGAATCATACAAAAAATTGATATATTACGTTACTAGTATATAATATATATACCTATTTTCTCTGTAATTGTGGTACAATCCTACCAAATTTCATATAGCTAGAAAGTTGTTCAGTAAAAAGTGTATAAGAAACAAAAATTGGTAAAATTAATAATATACCTTAAATGTCGACTTGAGACGACGCTCAGGATGCTTGTCAGCGGGCAGGGACGCCTGCGGATCCACGACCGACATCCTCGCGATGGCCTCCTCAACCGACCTGGCCTCGATGAGGGAATCATCCCTGTTAGTGTTCTCAACGAGCACTACGCGCTCGTACTCCTCCTCCTCGGCGACCCGGGCGGCGCGCTTCTTGGCGGCCTCCGCCTCGCGCTCGAGGCGGAGCCGCTCCTCCTCCCGGAGGCGCGCGAGCTCGGCCTCGGTGACCTTGGGGGGCGGGGCAGCGACGCGGGACGCCTTGCGCGCGGCGGCCTTGGACGGCGCCGACGCGGAAGCGGCGACGGCGGCGGCCTCGGCCTCGGCGAGGCGGCGGTTCTCAGCCTTGCGCGCCGCGGCCTCGGCGCGCTTCTCGGCGTCCTCCTCCCGGCGGCGCGCGGCGCGGGACTTGGGGCCCTCGGCCTCGGCCCAGTACTGCTCCTCCTTGGCGCGCTCCTGGCGGTCGCGCCGGTCGGCCTCCGCGGCGGAGCGGCGCTCGCGGGCCGCCTCCGCCTTGGAGTTCACGCCCATCTTCTTCGGCATCGCGGGCGCCCCCCTCGTGCGGCGACTGGCGGCGCGGCGTGGGGCTGATGTGACGGCCGGATGGGCCGGAGCAACTGCAATCCGGACTCCGCTATGCGATTCGGGGGAATGGAGGTCGGCGAGGTGTCTTGGCTGGAGAAATTGGCCGGCGCGGCTGTGGGGACTGCGGAGGAGTCAGGCTAGTGGCTAGGGCACGCGTTCGAGAAGCTCCTCCTGTACGCGTGCTGGTCGTGAGGACGACGGAATCGGGTGAGATGCTGAGATGCACACGTTTCGCTTCCCTTCCCGACGAAAAAATGCAGTGACCTCTGACCCCGTCGTCAATTTTCGTTTTTCACCTATTATAAAAATCTTTTTCCCAGATTGTACAATTAGCCACGTACACAAGCCTTGTTTACTCAAAAAAAAATTAAAAAAGTTTTCAAAATTTTTTGTCACATCGAATTTTATGATAAAGCATTAAGTGTAGATAAAAGTAACTAATTACGTAGTTTATAATTTACGAAACGAATCTTTTGAACCTAATTAGTTTATAATTGTACAATATTTATCAAATATAAACAAAAATACTACCGTATCCGTTTTGCAAAAAAAAATTGCAACTAAGCAAAGCCCAAAACGGGAAAATGCCACAAGATCCATCGAAGAAAAGATGTTTTTCGTCCTAGTTTAAGCAGTCCGCAAACGAAGTAGACTCTCAGCTGGAGTATTTTATCTAAGGCTAGTTTAATTAAGCAGTCTTTAAATAAAATCTTGACTCTCAGCTGGATAATTTATCTTTCCGTAAGAGGATGTGCAAAAACCTGCATATGGATTCCATAATCTGTAGTAACTCAGTAAGGTTTTTTTCTCCATCTTTTCGAACCCCATACCACCAGAAAGTCCTAATTGTCTAACTGAGCGAATTGGCTTTTTGTCAGCGTTAATCTGGATATGAGTTTTTGATATATGACCGAGGTGCATAGTGTCTAGCTTGAAATCTTAGACAGAAAAAAAGTTCTGATTTGAGCTCGCAAGTGTTGGTTACCTTTTTGCTGAAAAGAATTGAAGATATTATCTAATTTGGTGTTTGTCCTGAAATAGTATGTAAAGAAAAGACTGGGAATATTGCTAATTATGTGCACCTGCTGAACTATTTGCTTTACCACAAATGAAGTCATCGGCAAAGAGTATGAAGTGAATCTGCGGACATGCTGGACCTAAAACATCATGCAATCTATTAGTGCGATACAGTACAATACATTCACTCTCTATGTTCATGAATAATTTAAGTTTTTAAACTTTAAATAAATTTCTAGAGAAACTCATTAAGATTTTTTATATTAAATTAATATGGCGAAGCCTCGTGAGGCCAAATTAGGCCATGGTTCCCCTGTCTCTACTAATAGTCCTATATATCGTGTCTCTGTTACTCTAGGTATAGTATAATCTATAGAAAAGTTGTTGTATTTAATGTGAAAACAGGTTCAGCTAATGGAAAGTAAAGAGAGAACACAATTTGGTATTCTTTTCGTCTCATTGAAAGTGTAGATATTGTTGCTCTTAAATTTAATATAGTTTGACCTATGACATATTCTAGAAATTAATTTATTTGGACACAAGTATTACCCGAGCAAAAATATGCAACCAGTTGTCCAGTTTGTACATGTATGTCAAGCCAAAGTTGTATCTACTCTCACTTGCATCACGCATTGTCACAAGAAAGGCAAACACAAACATCACACGGTTGCGGCGTTAGCGTGCCTACCGGCTACCGTCGTAGCATCACAATGACGCTGGATCGCTGACCCGAAACTTTGACGAAGTAAATAAAAAGAAAAAAAAAGGCAAGCTATATGTACATGTCATGCCATTTTGGTAAAGTGCCCGGTTACAATACAGACCGATAACCTCGCGTACTTGGCCATTCGCGCTCGAATTTCTCACAGGGAAAAGACTGCCGCCGACTTCACGCCACGCGGGTTACTCATATCAATCGATCCAAGAGACTCCCATCATCTTCGCCGCGAACGCGTATCGATCCGCTGCCTCGTCGATCTGCCACCCACAACAACAAAACGGAGCGATTCGATCAGTTCAAAGGACCGTGTGGCAAACTCCCAAGAAATCAGGGCGCGATGCAAGAGATAGCATACGATTTTTTGCGTGGATCGGCCGCAGCAGTGGCCGCTGTTGCGCTCGATCCGGGCGATGATGGGGTTCGTCTGCGGGCTGCCGCCCTCCGCGCCCGCGCGCAGGACGTGCTGCATCGTCTGCCGGATCGTCGCATTGGATTCGATTCGATTCGATTCGAGTGGACACAGCAACGCGTCAGACACGTACGTACGGGGCTACGGAAAAAGAAGCGAGTCGGGTACGTACCGCGAGGAACTTGAGCGTGTGCGACGGCACGACGCGGTCGTCGTGGTCCGCCGTCAGCAGCATGGTGGCAGGGTACTGCCCGCCGCCGGTGGCAGCCGCCCACTTCTCCTTCTCCCACGGCCGCCGCACGTTGTGGAGGGGGGAGTACCTGCATGAAGCATGATCGATGCGTCATTGGGCCGACTCTGTTCTGTTGTGTGAACGTTCGGAGAA
>Ga0182004_10005620_pt1 | contig 10197 bp, 7 predicted proteins | sample Sormic07211540_1_FD_120479 | JGI IMG/M metagenome (GOLD analysis project Ga0182004, IMG submission 120479) | Endophyte microbial communities from Sorghum bicolor roots, Mead, Nebraska, USA - 072115-40_1 MetaG | ecosystem: Host-associated > Plants > Roots > Unclassified | place: USA: Nebraska...
GAGAAAAGAGAAAGAGAAATGACTGGAGATAGAGTTGGATTGGGAGGGGGTTCCTGTAAAATTGCCGGTAGGCGGTTTTATGCCAAAATGACACGAATTTTGTCTTTTCCGCACTAAAATAGATTTTAAATGGAGGACCTATATTATATGTATTAAAGTAGAATGTATGCACCGTACCGCTTGCCCAAAAAGGACTGCCAGTTGGTTAATGAAAACACATAGGTCTTTTACAAAACAATTCAGACCACGTGTCCCTACGCCAAGGAGCTACGGACATCTTGAATTATCTGGTGTGAGCAGACGGGAGGAGGTTTTAAAAAACCTGATTGGTTGACATCATTATCCTTGTCGACAACACAAAACAGTAATTTTACTGATTTAACTAAAATTGTCAGGATTGGAACAAAGGGGCCTATATATAGCTCCGCAACCGACAGGAACTAGAGAACACCCCTGTCCGTCTTGTGAACATATGCGGAGAACAGTCATGTATGTTTTCGGGTCTTTCTGACGGTTTTTGGATGACAGGAGTGTTATGGGATGGGATAGGTGATCATATCGAAGAATAATATATTTTCCAAGCATTACCAACACATGTAAGAGACGACATGGTTTTTATTATCGATCAAGAGAGCAGCTGACAGCTGCTGGTGGTAGTTGCAGTTGCATGATTCTAATTTGACCCAACAGCAGGTATTTGCTAAATTGGAATGAGATGCTTGTTAAACCTAACTCAAAAGCTGAAAAGCCCAATGGGCCCAATCATCATATATTAGGCACAGCCCACAGTGCCATATGTTTCGTCTCAGCTGATGATGACTCCATGTGTTTTTTTCCCTATAATATAAGAGAAAAAAGCTTCCTCCAAGATCATATGTACTATAGAATTTAGACCCTGTGTTTTGGTTCCTCTTAATTTCTTTTAACTTTCATTACATTGAATATTTGGACACATGCATAAAGTACTAAATATATACTATTTATAAACTAAAAACACAACTAGAAAATAATTTACAAGACGAATCTTTTGAGTCTAAGTAGTCTATGATTGGACACTAATTGCCAGATAAAACGAAAATGTTACAGTACCTGTTAAGTTTTAACACTTTCAACCGAACTAGGACACTGGCAAAAGTGCATTTGTCGAAAGTGCATTTATATATATAGTTCTAGGCTTCTAGCAGCTACCTCTTGATGCACTTGACCTCTACAAGCTTTATTTTTTTTACTTGAGAATGCATCAGTCCACTGTTTTCACTGCCGGATGATGATCCAACCCGATAGTAATAGCCATGAATACCACTATGCGGTGATGCTTTGACCTGGCAGTGTTGTGCCTATATATCATTGCTGGATGGCAAACCCGACAGTGATAGATCACCCCTACCTGGAAATTAACCTCTATCGAATTCTGGTATTGATGAGGGTTTTTGAGCGCGATGATTATTAGTTCTGGCATAGTGGTAGTAAATACGATGGATAGTCTTGATCTACAAGACATGTTTTACTAAGTTTAATTCTATTGTATGAAGGATTATATATTTATACTGTATATGAAAGATTATATATATATATATATGACTTAGCTATATCTACTTCAAATACTGACAAATAATTTATACATAGATTAGAAATCACCGCTCTCCTTGATAAATGCCCCCCCCCCCCACTTATTTAACTATACATTCATATAAGGGCACTCACAATGCAGACTCTATCATAGAGTCTAAAGTTATTTATTACCTCGAACAATGTGGACTTGGAGTCTAAATAAGACTTGAAGTCTTATTTTTTCTACCTCTTTCAAAATACCATAAATAATATGTAATTAAGTGTCTTGGTCTCTTGGACTCTGTGATAGAGTTTTGCATTGTGAGTGCCCTAAATAATTCTTGCAACAAGCTATGCCATTCCACTGATTTATTACACGCCAAATTAAGCGCTTGACATCAAGAGGAAGGAGTTGTACTTCGGACATTGGCAGAAATAATAAGTTGAGTCCTCAAAAATCCAATTTATATATATTATATAATAGCAGTCGCAGCTGAAAAAAAGTGGTGTGGGCCTCTGACGATCCTGATGATGTATATAAATTCCCAGCTGTGCCTTGCATGCATGTGCAAGTCCAAAGGACGGCCCCTATTTGGGGCAAGCGAGTGCAGTACGTGACGACATCAAGCATTATATTGCCGTAAACGGCAGTACGTAGAAATTAATTAATTGAATAACATCTGTCACGGCAACTGCGTAATTATTTGGACACAAAGGACGAATAATACACAGCCTCAGTATGTCACGGCACTGCCAAATTTAATTTTGACAGAGAAAACTAGCTAGAAGGGGTATGATATGATGAGTTTCTTAATTTGGATCACCGACGAACTCGCTAATTATCGATTCAACTAAAATAGACGACCAAAGTTTTTTTTTAGAGTAAAATAGAAGCAAAGTCGTTTTTTATATAGAAAGTTTTTATTGTATTAAAACCTCAAGTGCAATACATGGAGATGATAGAAAGCTTAGAAAAAGCAACTGGCTGGCCTTCCGCCTAGCATGAACTAATACTAGTTGATGAGTTGGAACTAATTAAAGTTTGATCCACATTTTAGTCTACCTAGCTATCTGAATAGCTTATATAGAATTAAACTTTAGGCAATTAAAAGTTTAGTTCAACGATCAAATTAAACAGACCCTAGCTAAATTGCCCTAATTAAATCTATGCTACGTATCCATGCGCGTGCGGCGTGTGCATGCCGCAGCAGGTGCTGTTTGTCCATTAAATTTTTTTTACGTGCTGCTCTGCCACTGTGCAGTGTTTATGTGTAAGCACGTACTACTGTACGCGAGCTCCATCATCGATCTCTCTCTTTAATATATGCAAGTACGGTACGGGTACAGTACTACATGTATGCATGTGTATATGTACGTATATTACGTACTTCCCAGCGTATAGGAAGGATACGTACGCGCACGTATATGATGAGTAGCTAGCACTGTAGTGCATGCATATGGGCCATTACTGTACAGATCACGTACGTGCATCAGCGCGTGTAATTAAGTATGTTTGGGTTTGTACATATATATACCGGCCGGTATTATGGTATATACTGGAGAGAGATGACATGCATCTATCTGCTTGTTCTGTGCCAGCGTGTATGCATGTACGTGATCGTCGTCGGTGACTCTAGCTCGGTGTACTGCAGATCGATCCATGTATGACACGAGATCGATTCGCATCGCATCTGCCGTACACGTATGCTCCAACATGGCACAGGAAATGTAACTTTTCGCGTTTACCATTTCTAATTTTGTCATGTGTACGTAGCTGATTGGATTTGATCTCGGGTGCAAAACCTTTTTTTAAATGAACCCAACATGGAGAGTTGCTAATTGTCTTTTTAAGATCAACCAAGATCGGGTAACCCAACAAACCAACAAGGTTTTTATGTGTGGTATTAAAGATAGCAATACATAGATCATATTGCACATTTGGATAGACATTATTTAGGTTTTTATGAGTGCAAAGTTATCTATAATTCTAGGATTTGTTTGGTGTGGCTCTCGTGCTGAAGTAGAGCCGCACCGGATGTTGCCGCATGAAGGAGTGTTTTTCCTTTCTTATGCATAAAGCCAGAGCCGTTTTGGTGCACGGGTCTGTCTTTAAGTTCTAGCAACGGAGTAGCCGAAGCATAGCCACAACCCCAAACATGTCCTTAAGATGCTGACTGACACAAGGAATACCAATGTATTTTGAATAGTGCCGCACTTACTAATGTAAGTCACACCATGAATCTGTAATCTGTCAGTATCATTATATATGATATCCATCTGTAACGCTCTAACTACCTAAAGGGTTGCCATCCATCCACACATATGCGAATGTGATGGGTATCTGCAACAATAACTAATTTCCAACTTGAAGGAGCAGCTTCATATCGATAGATATATAACTAATATATACTTTGATGATTTGTGAAACTAAGATGAAATTTGAACTTCCCAAATTTTACACAAACATTGTTACTAGCTAGTACCTTGTTAATTAACAATAGAATAGAAAAAAGTACGTAGCAGTTGCCTCAGCTCCGATCCATACATGGAACAAAGTTACTATGGGGCTGGGCCACAGCTGAAAGAAACGTGATGTCAAATGGACAAGTACATGTCAGATTGAGAAAGATCAACTGTGGGAAAGCCAGAGGTAAAAAAGAATCTTACTTTTTTGTTTTTTGTTTTACTCTCTCCTAAAATAACTATCGTTCTCGCTTTTTGAGAAATAAATTTTGGCTAAATATATATTAAAAAGATATTAATACTTCTGATACATAATTAGTATCATTATAAAAATATTTGAATCTAGATTTTTAATAAATTTATTTAGATATACAAATATTACGCATTTTTTTATAAATTTAAAACCACAATTATTTTGGGTTGAAAGACTGCACTCTCGTCATATCGTCAGATTGAAGCTTCCAAACACTTCTTTCTCTCTCCTCTCCTCCAATCGCAGAGCTTACTTCCACAGGCAGCTACAACCCACCACACTCACATCTCTCGAAAAGAAAACAAATAAACAGCAATAAAAGTGTGTCGGTGTCAAAGAGTGCTGTTAGTTAAAACCAAATATACATTTGGCATGCTTTATTTGTTTGTTACTCCTTGATTTTTAATGGGGCAATGGGTAATTTTCTTTTGAGAAGATCAGGAGAGGATTTTATTGTCAACTGTTTATATATTAAAAAGGGATAAAAGTAGCATGGGAACAATCAAGTGAAAAAAAAACAAATGAAAAATATCAGAAAAGTTACACAAAGATCACTAGCCATGAGACAATCGCTGGAATTTAGGTCTCCTTTGAATGATGGATAAACATTACAAAAAAGATATCTTTGAAGCAAACTGGGCATGAACCCACACTTGGTTGTGGATGAGATTTAATTTATTTCACTCTGTCCAAATACTCCAAGACATTAAAGATTTCAATTGGGCAGTGGGTAATTAACATGGCCCTAGCTTAAAGATTTTAAAGGAAATTAAAGTCACTATATAGACTTTTGACGACTCTTGCTTTTAGTTTGAACCAAATGTATATGCTACAAACTAAATTTGAACTATATGCAAACGAAAGGGTCACGGAAAGACATATATTGCCACCGAGTCCAATTTAATCCATCACATATGTGAGTTTTTTGACCTAAGTAATGGCATAACTCCTTTGTCCACTAAGATGGTGACGGGGGGTTGTGCCCTCGTGAAACAGAAAAAAAGCTTGTTACTTTTTTGGGTTGTTGGGTTTAGAGGTGGGACACATTCATGTACTCCCTCTATTCCAAATTATAGTTTACTTTGAATTTGTCTTCAAGTTAAACTGAGTTTAAATTTGACTGTGTTTTGTTGAAAAATATATTAACACATACGAATTCAAATATAAACGCGCTATCAAAAACATATTCCATGATGATTCAAAACACTAATTTGATGTTGTAAATATGTGTTAGTGTATTTTCCTGTAATACTAAAACAATTTGAGACAATGACTTCTATATTTAAAGGTAGATCTTTTATCCAACTGTCTCTGTAAATGATTTTAGGAGACCATAAAGATTTTATAGGACACTCAAAGAATATATTTGCCTCTCTAAACGGATTTTCAATGGCGAGCCTCTTCCAACAACCAGCCAACTCAACCACACTAAGCAAACCCTTGGTCCTTTAAGTCTCACCCATAATAGCTCCTCTCACGGGTGCTCCCTCTCTTCGTGGTCTCTCTCTCTCTCTCTCTCCCACCATCGGTCTCTAAACCTCGATGATGGTGCTAGGCCGTGGGTGAGTAGGCTCAGGGGGGAGCGGAGGGGAAGGGGGAAGGGGTAGAAATAGTGTCAATGCTAGGTCTAGGTCTAGCATGTGGTAGTGCCTCACCGTCCTTTGACCTCACACGCTGTGGAGATGAAGATAAGGCCAAGATGCATGGCGGGTGAGAGGCAACTGGGATCCATGTTGGTGGATCCACTTGCGTGCCTCAGAAATGAAGATGAGTCTGGATCCACAATAGATGGGAAAAAGTTGAGATCTATGGATCTGCACTAGCTAGCTGGATCAACCCACCATCTTGAGAGATAAGTAAATTAATTAAAGACGAGGAGTCCACTATGGCTAGAATCCATGGTACAGTGGGCAGATCCATGACCATGACAGCTAGGAGTTGAATAGATCTATGAAGGTGTAGCTCTCCTTCACGTCCAATGAAAAACCTAGGCAATTCACCTGGCTCTGGAAACCTCGTTTGCCCTACATACAACAACAACAACATTTATATATATCTAACCTAAAATTGCAATGTGCGGCATCATGAAAAAGCTGTTGCGGCATCTTTAATGGAAACATGCATGAATTCATAATAATATTGCACCGTACCGTACGGACAAGCTCGTATTGGTTTACAACCTGGCCCAACATGCATGCATATACAATGCACGACAGCAAAATTACTGACACGGCGGCCTTGTACTTTGGATTCCTAACGGGCGCATGCATGCTATTAGTAGGCCATGAATCTGCTCATGCCGTACGTGCAGGACGGACGACACAAACACACGAGATATATGGATCGGAGCTGCCAAATCCTACGTACGTGTGTGCATGCTGCATACCATTGCAACAGCACCGCACGTACAAAATATTTAACTCTACGTACTCCATATACGTTATACGTACGAACCTATGCATGAATGCATATGCATGCTGGCTAGATCCATACACACATATGCACGTACGTATACGTGCATGACGTATATATATAGTTCTATGTTTTTTTACCTCTTTTTTCAATAAATATGTTGTCACATCAGCAAAATACCATAAATAATACTCCCTTCGTCTCAAATTATAAGTCATTCCAAAAATCTTGGAGAGTCAAACTTTTCTAAGTTTGACCAAACTTATATGAGAAAATAATTATTATTATGATACTAAGTAAGTATCATTTAGATTCTTTCTTAATTATATTTTTATAGTATACTCACTTTACATTACAAATTTTAGTATTTCTCTCTATAATTTTGGTCAAACGTGAAAATGCTTTGACTCTCCAAAATTCTTGGAATAACTTACAATTTGAGATGGAGGGAGTATATAATTAATTATCTTAGACTCTATGATAGAGTCTTGCATTGTGAGTCCCCTTAGCCTAAGGCTTATTTGGTTTAAAAGACTAGAGGCTAGAGACTAAAGCAGGGACTAAATTATTATAGTCGTCTACCCTGTTTGGTTCAAGAGATTAAGGGCATGTACAGCGCGTCCCTTGCGCTCGTCTCTACATCACTATTTTTGCAAAAACAACCCCGCCGAAGCCTGGAGACGGAGGTGTCGTCGTCTCGCGAGGCGACGGGAAAGGCCCGTGCTCCGAGGCCCACGCGATGACTCCAGCAGCGTTGTACTCTTCGAGTCGACGGCGTGAGGATCCCGTGCACTTGAGGGTTCTGGTTTCGTTGCTTGCGGGGTTCTGGTTGTCTACTGCGCGCGGAAGAGGAACGAAGGCACCGCCGCACCACATCTAGTTAGAGCGAGGGCGCCTCCACGGCAGCAGTCCGACGGCGGTGATCGAGACCCTTTGTCGTAGTAGCAGTTCGACGGCGGTGGCTGGCTCGCTTGGTTGCGGTCTCGCGGAAGGGGTTCGTCTTTGCGGTAGATACGGCAGGCCTCACCCATGGTGGCGCAGTCGGAGGTCCGGTGCGGAGAGCTGTTGTCCTTGAACCGACCAACGCTGCGACAGTTGGTGCAATGGTGCTTACGGCGCGCTTGCATGGGTTGGCGCCTCGCTGGTCGCTGCTACAGCACCTTGTGCTCATCTCCGTTGCAATCTTCACTGCAGCCGTCAAGCACTCGTTTCATTTGTTGCCGCATCTCCTCCTCTGAATTTGCTTTTGTTTTTCTGTATTCCTCGTACCTGTCTTACTGCTTCTTACATATACCTTGGAATTGCAAAGTAGTCTCAATTTATATGTTTCAATGCAAACGTGTTATCTGAAACCCGAATGAAGAAAGTATCAATACACCGAAGAACAACCCGAATACAGTACCGTTCAATTGCAAAGAGAGAAGTAACTGCGCCTTTTGTTTATGGCAGCAAGGCCTGCCTAGGCAAACCTTTTTGGCTGCTCTTATAAGTTCTGTCGGATTATATTTTGTTTGTATTATGAAAACATTATATATATAATTTATATTAATGGTTCTAATAAAATATTCTAATTATGTGTATGATCGGGTTTGTACCAAGAAGCAACACGATGACATACATGAATCATATACACACTTGATCCTAGCTACATGCAAAAGCATTAAATAACATAGAGATGGATCTCTGTCTGTGAGTTGTATGACCTGTCTTTATACCTATCTACATGCTAGATTCGAGGCACTAAGAGACAGACTTGCGTCTATGGGTTGTACATGCCCTAAAGGGGACTAGAAACTATTAAAGCTGTTGGACAATAACCAAGATATCCCTATTTAATGTTTTTTGGATGGGTGCGTGGGAGGACAATATATATGGGCTGTTCTTTTAGGCTCGTAATCCCAAATAGCCTCCCTATATGAGACCACAAAACTAGAGGTCTTTAGTCCCTCTAGTAGTCCCCTGTTTGGCCAATTAGGGACTAATTGGGATTAAATTGGACTCACTAGTCTCTAGTTCCATCTAAACAAACAGGGTCTTAATTTGACACGTATAATCACTTGTACATACTTGGTTGTGGATAATTTAGACATTTATAACCAATTTGTATGTTATGTTTGAATTGATACACCGGGATGGCCTCCTTCAATCAAATATAATTAAGACCCTGTTTGTTTAACCAGGATGTTAACATGACTCACATTTATGAAGGACGATGGAATTCCATTAGATTAAATGCTTTTTACCCTGAAATGCAAAAGGAAAACTAAATGCTTTCTTGGGTAATGATGGCACGAAGCACAAATCCATATTAGGGTGTTCGTTTGGAGCCAACACATTTCCTGTTGTCATGTGACACGTACGGAGACGTTTCTTCCACTTGCTTTCACTTTCACAATACAGAACCCATGGCCATGGTAGATGGCAACATTATCTTCCTGTGTCTCCATCCATTGTTCTTTGATGGCTTCATATTTCTTCATTTTCTCCATTTCTCTCACTCTGCGCCTGGAGCGATCTGTTCGTGGTCGTCATCATGGATACACCTCCATGCAATTTTCTCACTTGTTTTTTCCTTTCATTTTCTCTTCCTTCTCTCTATCCTTTGCATTTTATCTTCTATATACTATGAATAATTTTTAAGGTTGAAAAAATTGTTAGGAGTAAATTACGTAGAAAAATTGTGCTGGATAAGTTGTGTTTAATTCTTTTTCAAAAGATGTGGAGCAACAACAACATATGAGTATAAGTTATTTGTAAAATAGTTATGCAAAGTTCTGATATAAAATTTATGTTGAGAAATTTTTATGAATAAATTTGTCCACTAATAGTTATGAATAAAAGTTAGGTTTCAAAAGTTACATAAGGAAATTTTCATGATAATTTATCTATAGACTAATATAAAGTATATTGAAATTGTTATGATTAGAAGTTGTGGTAATAAATTATGTCCTAAAACTTTATGCATGTGAAAAACAGTTTTTTTTCAGATAGAAGTCATGGAATATATTGTTATGATTAGGTAGGATCATACAGCTAGCAAAACTAAAGTAAAACTAGCCAAAATTTAATGTCCTAGTAATGTGTTAGGATATCATGGCCAAACTAAAAGGAATTACAATGCACATCAGTGCATGTACATTTCAGGGGGAAGAAGAATAAAGTGCGTGAAAAATACTGGGGTTAAAATTTATTCACTGAAATGTTTAAACTTGGGTAGGGACAGGACAGGGAGTGCGAGGTTTCGTGATGGGCAAGTTAGGTCGCCAAAAGATTCGTGGTGGGCCCAGCTGTCACCGTCCCGCCTCATCTGTCCTGTCAATCACGCGCCGTCCCTTTCGGCTCAATCTTCTTTTAATTGCGTGTACTAATTAATCTTCTTTTCATCTCACCCGTCAAATCCCTCTTCAATTTATAAATCACAAATCAATGAATTAATTACTCCGAATGGTTAAAATGTATAATAAATCAAAAACTAATCATGGCTGTTGGGTCGCCATGTGCCTCACTCTAGCTAGCTA
>Ga0182004_10005621_pt1 | contig 10195 bp, 10 predicted proteins | sample Sormic07211540_1_FD_120479 | JGI IMG/M metagenome (GOLD analysis project Ga0182004, IMG submission 120479) | Endophyte microbial communities from Sorghum bicolor roots, Mead, Nebraska, USA - 072115-40_1 MetaG | ecosystem: Host-associated > Plants > Roots > Unclassified | place: USA: Nebraska...
AAAAAGCTTCGCTTTGTTATTTACTAACCTCTTGCTCTAGTGAGTTTGTAGATTTTTAAATAGGCTATTCACCCCCCCTCTAGCCATATTAGGACCTTTCACATGAGCAGCTCTATCGGCAAGGCGTTGTGTAGCCTTCTGATACTGGAGTTGGCGACTTTCTAAGTGGGCAGCTTGGAAAAGTATTTCTTCTGCATCGACTGGAATCTGACCACGGAGGGTCTTGAATATGGTTTTGGCCATATCGGAATCATCCACTAGCTGGGCTGTGTCTTGATGCAACAGGGCTAGTAAATCTTCCAGCTTGGCCTTGATCTCTACCGATGTGATTCCAACTGCCTATGAGGAACTTGCTTCTTCACCTTCGTCGTCAGAGATATCGATAGCGAAAGAGAATAGGCTATCGGGACAATCTTGCTCCTGGAAAAGGAAGAAGATAAGTTACTCGAAATTAAGTGTTGACAGTACAAAATCTGGTGAATTGGGTGACTTACTTGCTTCAAGGCGATCTCATCTCTGGCGTGGAGATGCAGCTGGTATTATAGTTTGATCGGTTGGGGCTGCCGATGGAATATCTTCGGCTGAAAGTTGCCAGGGGTGATGATGGAATTTATAGATAAATTCATCGGTAATGATTCTGTAATCGGTACCTTACGTTGAGGAGGTACAGTGACTGTCTGATCTGGGAGGATGACCGATGATGTGCCCAAATCATTCGGGTCGGTGATCTGTCCAGATACATCGGTTAGTGTTTCTTGCGGCTGAGGTATTGATCGAGGGGGAGACGGTACTTCTTGCGCCTGGGGCTCTGATTGAGGAGGTAAAGGTGCTACTTGGATCAAGGATGCTGGACGGGGCGGAGTGGCAGCAGCGACCGATGGAGACATTTTCGACCGTTTGGTGGTCGTCTTTTTAAAGCGTATGTTCTGGTACATCAAAGCTACTAGACTTGGTGCATTATAGCCGATCAAAGAGATTGGGCCCGATTGGAGGAGCTCGATCGGCCTTCCGCTTCTACTCACTGTTGGTGCTGGGTTATCAACCTATTGAGATGGAAAAGGTTGAGTTACCGATGAAGTTAAAATTGAGAAAGGAACTTAGGTATCAGCAGGGAACTTACCACATTATCGGGAACTTCATAATTAGAGTCAATCATGTTGCGGTACATATGGGTCGATACCCTAAACAGATGCTCCTTCCATTCTTCCCACCAATGTTTGTATAACTTGGTGATAAAGAGAGCTGGAACCCAAGCCGATAGATCGATGTCTGTCATATTGGTGTCTGGCTAGAGTTGAGCTATCCTGATCCACTCAAGTCCACTGGTTATTGTCTCTCTTGGTTTTACAATATCGGCATAACAAAGTCTGATCGACAGTGGACCAAAGGCCAGTTGGCGAGCCAGTGCTGATGGGTTGTAAAACTCATAGGTGGTGTTGATGTTCTTTCCACTGCCGAAGCTGTTCACTAAAATTGCTCTTGGGGTGATGATTGTCATCATCAGATCATTATCTTTGTTAAGAGCATTATCAAAAGGATGGAAAGTGAGCGGAAATCTAGTCTCTGGTCTTCATAAGGCATCCATGCTCGCGGATCTTTAGAATGGCCATCGTATAAAGTTTGAAAGAATCGGCTGATCTGATTTTCATTGGAACCGGTACCAGGGAGAACTATAACAGCTTCACCATAATTGAGGGGTGAGCGAGTTGCTGATTCGTCATCTACTAGTTCGTAGTCTTCGACAATATCTCAAGGGAATTGTTGTGCGAAAAAGTCAAACCGAAGATGTTTGTGCATATGAACGTTGAGCCACATGTTGATGAACCACCAAGGGCCTCCTAGATTGCCGATGTATTCCCCTAACAAGAGTTTCTTGACTACTTGATGAAGGAGATGGTAGACAGAGCCTAACAGATATCAGCCAAGGGGGAATCGGTTACCATTGGCTAGCATCTCTGCTGCCGATAAGTAGACTGAGGTTGGTCCTACCGATCAGCAGTAGAAGATGAATTTGTCTAGCCACATGTTCAGAAAAGTGGCATGGTCTCTCTGACCAACTTCTCCCGTTCACTGATATTTCTGAATGTATCCTAACCATGTTGCGGGTTTCTACTTTCTGTTTGGCTTTACGGCCGAAAAGCTGACCATTATCGGCAGTGGCAATGTCCGAACCGGTTAGCATCACTACATCAGCAAGAGTGGGGGAAGCTAAGCCATGGCCGAAAATGAAAGCATTAAAAGTGTCTGACCAGAAGTATGAGGCAGCTATCAGCATTGACTCATTTCTTTCCATATCGGCAACGGAAAGCCTGATGCACTGGTCTATTTTGCGTTCACCCCAATAAACTTCATTCGTTTTACTGACCCTGAAAAACCAATCTTTCCATCCTTTGGTAGGGTTTCGCTAGGATTGAAAAGTATCCTTCCACATATCTAAAGAAAAACTCTCAGCTCTAAAAGGGATCCTATTAGTTTCTGCATTGATCCGATCGGTAGGATCTGGATCACCCATCGGACCGAGACATTGAAGGTGGTGTTGTTCAGTGGGAATGGTGATTTTTTCGCTTAATTCCTAATGTTTGAAGATTGGAAGAACAGAAGGAAAAGAAAGGGAGAAAAATGCTAAGTAAGTAGACTTCCAAAAAAGTAAAGGGGTGCAGTAAAGGAAGAAGATGGGAATAGATTCACCTCAGGGACGATGAAGTTGACAACCATTTCTTCCTGAGGATGAGAAAAATCAAAGACTTGAAAGATTTTTGGGGAAGTTTTGCTGGGATTCTTGAGCTCTTCGTTAATACTGCCGCTAGAGAGATGAGTTTGGGGATGAAGGATCACAAGATGGAGAAGGAGTGCTGAGGAAGGAGGTATTTATAGGATATAGTGAGCAGGGGTATTTCTAACTTATCTCTTTGCCATATCCATAAAATTTGAGGGTGTTCAGGTGGATATGGTAACTGTTTGCGCGATAATCAAGGGATTGTGCAGGTGATTGGACAGCAAGTAATCATGATTTTAGGAGATATTTCACTGTGCAAGATCTCTTGGTCGGCTCATCGGCAGTCAACTCTAACATAACAGTTGCCAATGAGCGAGTGTTTAGGAGATTTGGTTCGGGTGGTTGAGAAATTCGAGGTGCATGCTGGAATCCCAAATTATGGTTATTTGGATTCGGCAATAAATTGTTGTCAGAAGGAAATAATTGTGAAAAGGGCGTCATTATCAGGAGAGAATTTTGGAGCATTAATGATTTTATACTCCAAAATTGGGGGGCATATGTTGACACCGTTTTTGGACACATACTAGGAAAGTTAATGAAGCTTAAATTGGCAGCTAGAAAAGTAATGATTGACCGATAAGGAAGTTGCCGATGACCTATACTGATGACAGAAGGAAGATATGGTTAATTCCAGGAATAGTGGATGATCGGTGCCGATGGTTGATATTGATGATTGCCGATGGCGATGGAAGATGAAATGCCGATGATGGTGAAAGAAGACGTCGGAATCATCGGGAGGACAATGGTGGTGTGCCGATCACCCAGGATGGATGAATTGTTATTTTCCATAATTGTTAAATTTTATTTTATGCATGAGTTCTGTTTGATTTGGGATTAGAATCCTAGTCGTATCTGGTTGTATCTCTTTAGGACAGAGTATAAATATAGACCTAATAGCGATGTAAGAGATGAATCAATCAATACTATACACAACTTTTATATCTACTTTTGCATCTACTTTTTCAACAACTTCGTCAACTCGCATATTTTCCTTTACTTACGAGTTCTTAAGAATTCATCGAGTTATACTCGACGAGTTCTCAAGTTCTGCGTGAATACCTCTTGGCCGTGAAATCCGGGCGCATCGCTGTTGTCGGGACCAAATTATAAGAGTTACCACCTTTGTCGGTTGTAAGGTCAAATCGGCTGACACGCCTTAACATTGAATCGGGTATTAGCCCTTTGTGTTTGAAGATCCACTTTTGCATCAACAATAATACAATATTAAGCTAAACTAAGTCAAAAATAGCAAACCGTTCCCGACAACTATGCCAAAAATGCTTGTTAGTATAAATTAACTGCACTCCATTTAAATAGATTTAAGTAGGATTATCCGCAAGCGCACAGATATCATACCAGTGTCACATTTTACCTGGAGGTTTTAAATATCGTATCCACAGGGAACAACTGTGATGATGACAAAGTATATAGACTTAACCCTACAATTAGGCTAGATCATATCAAGAAAAAGGAAATAGCTAGTCCACTCTGGTTTTGACTCCGGTAAACCTTGTATAATATCATCTTATCGAGCAAGTAACCCGAATAGGAGAAGAATCAGATTAATCTCCTACCAGGCACCTATAAGCCTATGAGTCCTATCAATAGGAAGTGGACTACAGAGGAATCAGCGTAGCTATAAAGTCACCTATACGAACTACCACTGTCCGGCTGATGAGGGGATATCCAAAAGTAAACCTAGCCTAGGTACAGTTGGTATTTCTTATGCACAATTAAAATATGAAGGATTCCGCAAGCGCACAGAAGACCATTGAGGCATTGTACCGGGAGTATTCTAGGTATCGTTATTTATATTTTACCACTGGGAAACAATGAATAAAGATATTGATAGTTCATCATCATGTATCTACTAACTAAGACACCAACTAGACTGAAGTAGGGGTAAATAATAGATGGTAGGAATTATGCATATATGACACACACCGGAGAATTCTATGATAAAAGAGTAGATAGCTAAACTGAGGGATAATAGGAGAGTTTAAGGTTCCTAAATAGTTCTCTATTATTAGGGTTCTATAATAACTGATTCATGATAGGTAAAGCAATCACACAATAACACTTCGGGACATCAGAACACTAGTCACGGAAAGATGAGAAGGGGACTAGGAAGCTCTGACTATGGTCCTACAACACCAATCCAAACGTGGTGGAATACGTCGGCCGTCAAGGCTGTCACCCCTGGGGCTACCACAACAATCTGTAGAACTGGGTGCAATCTCAGGTAACCTATAGTCTAGACACCATGTCTCTAATACAAATTACTACTCTAATCATAATTAATAACTAGAGCACCCGATGCGAGCGGAGATCCCATGCTAAAGTATAACTATACTAACCAATCAAATTAATGCATAAAAGTAAAAAGAGAAGATTAAATATATTAAAGCATAAGCCTTACAAGAAAAGATACAAAGATATACCAGAACTCTGATGACTCAAGACTCCTCCAGAACCCAGGCGTAGCGCCGCTCTCCCTAACTCTCAACTAGAACAAATCTACTACATTGGAAAGTTTAATCTTAATTCTCTAGAGGTGAGAGGTTATCCATTCGAGGGACAACTCTACATCTCCATAATGTGGTGCCATAGGGAGCGTGTCTGCCTCTTTATTTATAGCCTAGAAAAGCCTCCAACCTCTTCTAGACAGGCGATGTGGGACTAATTCTTCCACCGTTTGCTCTGTTGCGCTATTATACATCAACTTGAGCCTTCAAAACACCCATCATATGAGCCCACTCAACGGAGCAGCTTGGGGCGCCTCTCATGGGCCTCTATCATGCCATATGAGCCTCTTCTCACGTGATGTGCCTTGCTTGGGTGTGGGGCCCATTAGTGATAATTCTCTTTTATTTGTAAAATTAATATCTTTTCACTCCGGACTCCAAATATAGCAAATGATATGCCACAAAGGTGTAGTCCAAATTATCATCTGACGTAGTTTTATTTGATGGAAAATTGCAAATTCCCACAAAACAAGTGAGAACACCAAAACTCGTGGAACTCGTTAGAATCAAACCCTACAACTATGCTTTATGGATGATATCGTATTATATTGAGCAATAGTTGATGGTATAAAATAGGTAACCCTTACCCTACCTCTAATTGGCTTATGTGGAGTTCATAGGTGGGAAAGACAGTTCAAACCTACTTGCATATATTGCATAGTTAAACCATGGATCTAGAGAAACTAATTATACAATCAAGTCATATGTGCATGTGAGTGTAGTGAATGAAGTGAATGATAAGAATGAAAGTGGTAATGAGGGGTGATAACTGATTGTGAATATCTAATTCTATATTTGCTCCTTGGGGATAACATACTTCCCTAATCCGAGAACAAGGATTTGGCTGTCTTTCTTTTCTTTTTCATTGGAACTTTTGTCCTCTTTCTTTATTTTTTTTTCTTTTTTCTCTTTTTTTTTCTTTTTTTAGAGATCAGCCATATCTTTTAATTAAATGATAACCGTAGGGAGTATCAACTGGGGAAACTGGGGCTTTATTGGTTAAGTAGAATAAGACATTGAATATTTTTAGGTGTCTTCTCCCAGTGTAGGGGTAGAATATTTTCTAAGTGGATGTGGAATGTGTGTGGGTGAATGAAGTAATGCGTACTCCTAAAGTAGGAGCAGCATAGGTGCGTGTCTCTAGGATAGAAACAACATAGAGTGTAGTGCGTATATGTGGGTGGTACTTCTAGGAATAGAAGTAGCACATAGTGAATGTGGTGGATGAAAGTGGTTGCATACTTCTGAGGACAGAAGTAGCTAAGTTCAATAGATGGAGAGCACATAATATTGACTTTAACTACATGACTAGTTCCATAGGGTCTACACAACTTAACTAATCTCAATGCTTATAGGTTGAAATATAAGTGGAGGTTTCCTAATCTAGTAAGCATGAGTATTTAGCTGTGGTAGGAATTTTAAAACTCTCGTCATAAAGGAACTCATCATGTAGCAATTTAAGATTTTCAAAATAAAATTCTCTAGAATTCTAGCATCTCTAGGAGCAAGATTGACAGCAGCTCAAAACCTTCCCATATCATATCTGTCAACTACCTAGACTTAGATCAAGCATTTTCTACACATAAGTTTTAGGCTCAGAGCAAATCTTAAGTCCTAACAGTTGTGCCTAAAACTCAAGTGAGTACAAGTTTGAAAACTAGGTACTTGGAAGGAATTACGGTAGAGCAACTATTCATCATGTCCATATAATAGTTAATTCTAGAGGTTCGTCTTAACAGATTCATTAGAAGCACTCCTAGCAAGATTAATTATGAAAGATAAAACATTTATTGGATTTCTAAGATTTCATCTTTTTATCTTATCATAACGCAATAGGAATAAATAGATAAGTGAGTAAGGGATACTTGCTCGATTTACGCGGGTTGCTCTCCCCCAAGCTGCATGTTGACATAGCTATTGAGATTGCTGACGGGCAGTGAAGACGTACTGATCCTTCTCGAGTATCGTAGGTACTTGCTGTCAGAAGCAGCACTTGCCTCATGTGAACAGTACTCCGATAGGGCACATGACGTCCTTCTGTCCTTCTGCCTGTTAGTTCTTTTTGATCCTTTGAAGCCTATGAAGCTCAAATTGACAACAAAGCTTGTGGAACTGATTAAGCATTAGTAATAAACCTCTAAGCTTTGAGAGTCTAGAACTTTCTTATACCAATTTATCTTTTAGCAGGATCAATATATTTTTTAATACTTTCATATTTATAGTATGTAGATAGGAAAATAAAAACTTAGTTTTGTGCCACCACAGTAGATAAGTATGTAAGCTGTTGCATCACATATTCAATACATAGGGCTTAGTAGTTTTCTAAATGCAATGCAATACATATTTATTTTCTTTTCTAATGCATAAACAATAAAGATGCAACTACTAATGCAGTTAAGAAAAATAAATATTCTTAAAGGAAAATGCAGGTAAATATCAAGTTACCTCGTGGCATGGCATTCGGTGATTTTAAGTCCTCCGAACAGGACCTCTTACCATATTAATTCTTAGGTGCTTTATCTGGTCCCAAAGGTGGAGACCATAATAATTGCACCCCTTGAGATGGTGTCACCTATGTTTATTGCTTCTCCAATGGGTTGGAGTCAAGTACTAGTTCTGGGAGCTAGCAACATCTTCACTCAAAGTGCATGTTCACAGGTCTAGGATCTTCACTTGTAGGATTCTCGGGGAGTTGACTAAAGTGTGTCCTGCTCATAGAGATAAGGCAGAGATCAAGTGCATGGGCTCTGTTCGTGGGAAAACACCAACAAAACCAAAAGGTTTATTTATTAAACTCTATCCTTTGGCACATTGAATGAGATAAAGTTGATGTTTATGTGTTTTTCTCAATCTAAACATGGGTGACAGGAACAAATGATAAGCAAGTTTGTAGCATTAAAACACTTGGCTGATCAAATTATTCAACATTATGGAAGGATGGTCTATCTATGAATTTAACTTCGTAATTATGACTATCATCTTCCAAAGATAGGATGTGCAATATTTTAGATCATTGAATTAAAAACTACAAGATCAAGAAAGTGATTCTTAGGAACAAGCATAAAGAACTAAACATGATGACTTATTTGATTGGATGAAATGAGATTGTAACTCAAAGCATGTTTTACTCACTATTAATGTGAATGCCAAAATCAAGGAGGATATTTTCGAAGTAATGATTGTTGATGCAAAAGTAGATCTGCAAACACAAAGGGCAAATACCCGATTCAACGTTAAGGCGTGCCAGCCGATTTCACCGTACAATCGACAAAGGTGATAACTCGAATACTTTGGTCCCGACAACAGCGATGCACCCAGATGTCACGGCCAAGAGGTATTCAGGCGGAACTCAAGAACTTGCCGAGGTTGACTCGAAGAATTCCAAAGAACTTGTAGTAAAAGGAAAATATGCAAATTGATGAAGTCGTCGAAAAAGTAGATGCTGGAATAGATGTAAAAACTTGTGTTTGATTGATTGTGTATATTACATTGCCGTAGGGTCCACATTTATACCCTGTCCAAAAGAGTTACAACCAAACACGACTAGGATTCGAATTCTAAATTGAACGGAATCCGTATGCAAAGCAAACTCTAAAAACTATGGAAAACATTAATCTATCCACCACAACCGATCGACATACCATTACCATCCGTTAGACACTCCCTGCGCCTCCTTTTGTGTTCATCGGCTAATCACCTTTAGAAGCCATCGGCACCCATCAACATCAGTCATCGGCACAGATTTATCACCACTCTTGGACTTGACCACATCCTGTATTTTATCATCGGCATTAACTCTCATCGGCAACTCTTCCTTCAACCAATCACCACTTTATTCGCCTGCCAATCCACGCCTCATTAACTCCTAGATATGCGCCCAAAGATACGTGTCCAAAAACAGTGTCAACACATGCCCCCCAATTTTGGAGTATAAAATCAGTAATGCTCCGAAATTTTCTCCAACAATGTTGCCTTTCTGCAATTACTCCTTCCTATCAGTAATTAATTACCAAATCCAAACAACCACAGCCCAGTCTTCCAGCACGTACCTCGAATCCCTCAACTTCTAGAACCGAATCCCCCTAGTATACGTTCATCGGCAATATTTCCGTTAGATAAGACTACTGTGAGCCGACCAGGAGATCTTGCACAATAAGATATCTCCAAAATCATGACTGCTTGCTGTCAAATCATCTGCGCAATCCCTTGATTACCATGCGAACAGTTACCATATCCACCTGAACACCCTCGGATTTCACAGATACGGCCAAGAGACAAGTCAAAAATACCACTGCCTTCTTTGTTTTATAAATACTTCCTCTCCGGTACTCTTCCTCCATCTTGTCATTCTCCATCCTCAATCCCACCCTTCTGGCGGCGGCACTGTTCGAGAACTCAAGAACTCTAGCAAGGATCTCCTCCAACAATCTTCCAAGTCTTCGATTCCTTCCCCCTCTCGGGAAGAAATGGCCATCAACTTCGTCGTTCCTAAGGTCAATTCAGCATCTCCTTTCACCGTATTTTTGATTTTTCGCACGGTTACTTACTTGGCATTTCCTTTCCCTTTTTTTATCTTTGCAACATTCAAACCTTTAGGAACTGGCCAATAAAATTGTTATTCCCACTGATCGACCCCACTTCCAATGCCTTGGTCCATTGGGGAATCCAGATCCCACCGATTTGATAAACGCAGAAACAAATAGGATCCCCTTTAGACCCGAGAATTTTTTTCATTAGATCTGCGGAAAGATTGGTTCCTGAGAATCGGCAACTCGAACGAAGTCCAATGGGGTGAGCACAGACTAGATCAGTGCATTAGGCTATCCATTGCCGATATGGAGAGGAATGAATCGCTGTTGATAGCTGCTTCATACTTCTGGTCAGATACCCTCAA
>Ga0182004_10005622_pt1 | contig 10192 bp, 5 predicted proteins | sample Sormic07211540_1_FD_120479 | JGI IMG/M metagenome (GOLD analysis project Ga0182004, IMG submission 120479) | Endophyte microbial communities from Sorghum bicolor roots, Mead, Nebraska, USA - 072115-40_1 MetaG | ecosystem: Host-associated > Plants > Roots > Unclassified | place: USA: Nebraska...
GATTGGTTCATCCTCTACACATCGGTATAATTATCTCTCTTCTCTTTACTTTCTTGCAAATTAGTTGTAACTAGTAGATCCTAGTTTTAGCTAGTTGTAACTAGTTGTAAAGAGTAGTGACATCGCCATTGCTTGTGCCTAGAGATCATAGCAACTAGAATTATTGGATAGGTGGCTTGCAACCCTTGTAAAGCTAGAGCAAAATTGCTTTACGCCTTTTGTTATATTAATCCTTTGCTCTAGTGCCTTGTAGATTTTTTAAATAGGCTATTCACCCCCCTCTAGCCATATTAGGACCTTTCAAAAACCCACTCAACACAAAAATAATATGCAACAGCATGTATGCAAAAGACATGTAGCTAGATCTTATAGTTGATTTTATTTTAATAAAAAATATTAATATGCTAATTTTAATGCTCACAAAATACATAAATAAATCAAGTTTAAACCTATTTAAGGAAAAGCAAATTTTGGATGTTACAGCCTGTTGTTGTAACATGGTTCACGGTCGGCTACGAATAAAGGAATAATACAAGATCAAATAAATATGATCACCAACATAGGTTTAGGGTTTCAAGTGACAGAATTCCATGAATTTTGGTGAATTGTGACTTTGCAGGGACTAATCAGCCTAAAACAACAAAGGAATCCTTGCATGGCATGATTCCTTTCGCAAACCGATCGGACACCGACACCATAGGACTCTAGAAGACACAAGGAAACACCGGAAGAAGTGAGGGAGCGTGAGGCTACCAGGTGGGGCCGGTTGGCCCCACACCTAGGCCGATCGGTCTCCTCCCGTGGCAATTTGCTATGAGCTTCTAGAATGTTCCTCCACCGCCTCTAAGGATGTATCTCCACCATACATTAAGGTCGGTTTGATCCAAAGACCATGGTTCATCCCTTCAGGCTATATAACTAGACCCTAGCCCCTTCTAGAAATCATATCTCAATCAATCAAATGATTTGAAGAGGCGAAGGATCATTCAGAAACCCTAATTTTGTGAGAGCTCCACCAATTCTATGGCATAGCTAGATAGAATTAGAATTAGAGGAGGCAAGCATCATTTGGATTCTAGATCTAGTTGTGAGGAGGCTTAGTAAACCCTAGTTTTTCTCTCCTGTATCAACATTGTTCTTATATTGTTCTAGTTCTTGATACATTTGATATGACTTTATTCTTAATCTATATCATGTTCTTTGTTATAATGTTCATTGTCTACTTTGATTATATATTTGGCATAGATAGTTTATCTTTATGCTTATATTCATGTTTGTATAGCGCTCATCCAAGTGATCCATGGGTGAGTGAGCGTGGTGCTTATACGTTGTTTACCTGCGAATGCACCCTATATTCTAGGTCATGTGGTAGATTGTGGGTGTGACATTCCCATTGAGTCCTCTGGGCTCCACTCCCCAAGTGTAGGTTTTATTAGTAAGATGCGGTTTCAAGGCTTGGTTTTACTCTGCTTGTCAACCCTACTTTAGAAATGTCTCTTTGCTATGAATATGAGATAACCTAGACAATGATTACTAAATATTTATTGCACCAATGAATGTATTCTCTAATCTCTATTCTAATCAATGCTAGCTATAGAATAGAATGCTCTTAGGGTTATCATAGACTGCTGTTATCATATATATTTATAGTGTACCTTATCTTTTGATTGATCCCTGTTATAAGTAAAGGATAGTGATCTCTAGTTGCGTCAAGGAAGGATGCATATATATACATATAGGTCTTGTACTGAGTTGGTATAGAGCTAGGATTTATTATTTTTGAAATACTTAATTTCATGTGTAAAAATAATTCCAAATAAGTCTAGAATTATTATTTGTGCCACGAAAAATACTCTAAAAATCCTTAAAATTCATGGAAAATCCCAAAAATATTTTGGAACATGAGAAACCCAAAAAAAGTATGTGGAGCTCAAGAAAAGATATTTGGAGCATCTAAAATTATATTATGATCATAGAAAAGTGGGGAACAAGTTCAAGAAAAAGCCACAAAAATTCCCAAGAAGTTTGTAGAGATAGTTGATGAATGATAAACTCAAAGGAATAATTTAGAGCAGATTTCAGAGATCTTGTAAAACTCTAAACAAAAATATTAAGATAAAAAAGGTCATGGCTTGATTATAGAAAAGACAAAGACGCCCCAAAGACATATCAATGACCTACTGAACGCATTTTGAAAGTTTTACTCACTCATGACACAAAGTCATGCAACAAGCAAACATCACATCAATATAAGACAATCAAATTAATATGAAAAAGTTTGAAACCGCAATTTTCTATATTTAACTTAGCAGAGGCTTAATTAATCTTGAAACATTTTATGCAAATGTTGAAATTATTTGTTTTATTTAGTGTTTTCTATGCACAACCCAAAATTAGAAATTTTGAGGTGTGACATTTAATGTTACTCAGAGAAATAAGATTCTTGCTCAGGTATGGAATATGCCTCATGTCACTCAAAGTTCTGACAATGCCACCATGCATCTTAATTTGAATAGATCCATTGCCAACAATATCAAGAGGACTGTCATCACCTAATCTAACAGAATCTCCACCTTAGATAGAATCATAGGTGAGAAACCAATCTCTATTAATGCATATATGAAGTGAAGAAGTGGAATCAAGAATTCATTCATCAGCACTATTTGCACATCTAGCGAAAACAACAAAGAAATCACCATTCCAATTATCTGCCTTAGAAGCAGAAACGAAAGCATTACCTTCATCATTAGGTTTACCTTTCTCTCTATATGAGTCAGTTATCTTCTCTTTACTGTTTAATTTACAATACTCAGTTATAAAATGATTATTCTTCTTGTAATACTTGCAGAATTTATCTCCCTTAAAAATGAGACTTTGATCGACCTTTATAGCCATTAGGACTTTTGCCTTTATTGCCATTAAATTTATTTTCTGTTCTCCCAAGAACAGACAATGTTTTTCCATTCGGAGCAGAACCTTTAGAAGACACCATTTGTTTCATCTTTTCCTTGGTATGCGACGCCTCAGAAACCTCATCAAAAGTTAGAGTATCATGACCATATAATAATTTATCTCTGAAATTTGCAAAAAAAACTAGACAAAGAGTACAAAAGAATAGGACCCAAATCTTTATCATCGTAATCTACCTCCATAACCTGTAGATCTGTAACGATCTCCTTGAAGACCGAAAGATGGTTAAGCACAAAACCATCTTCTTGCAACTTATGTGTATATAACTTCATCTTTAAATGCATCTTGCTTGTTAAATTTTTAGACATGCAAAATGACTCTAACTTGAGCCATAAAACAGCTACAGTATTCTCCTGCAAACAATCTTGCAAAATGTTATTTAAAAGATAAAGCTGAATTTGAGTCAAGGCCTTACAATTTCTTCTCTTCTCATCATCGCTCTAAGATTTTGAATCCTTGTTACTGAATTTATCAAGAGCATCATCCACTTCAGCCTGCTTAAGATGAGTCCTCATCATGACTAGCCATAGAGCGAACCTTGTGTCTGCGATCCAGTTAAGGAATATCATATTTCATGAAGACATAGTGAAAACATAATAGCACTAATCAGAAGAATAATAATCTATAGAAAAACTGGTACACCCTATGTGCACAAAATAATAAATCTGCAGCTTGGTATACTTGTTGTGTATAATTGGCAAAGATCTGCCGACGAACAAATCTCTTGGTACGAATCCTTATTTATACTTTGCGAAAATTGGTGAGTTCAACATCCACCACCAACAGGATGTGCGTGTAGCACTTGCCCTCGATGTGCGTGCACAAGGGCCAAAAGCACTGCGTCAACAGCTGACAACAGGGGACAACATAGTAGACCAATCTGATGACATCGTCTCGTTCACGGCATGAAATCAAACTCACGGACGGCAAGGAATGAAGGAACAGTGCCAATTGAACTGTGCCTGTTCAGTTCACAATCTCCGACAGGTGTAGATTTGAGACTCCGCCTTGGACTCGTTTGCGGAAACACTACAAGTTGCCGATACACGACACCGATGGAGAGCACGATGAACACAGCGAGATCCAAATGGACGATGACCACTCGACGAGCACCGGCGGCGGGCAAACAGGGTGTAAAACCTTAATATTTTTTTAACAGAAAAAGTTTAAATTTCTCCTCTAAGTTTAGTATATGTCCAGATTACCCTTAAACTTACAATTGATTCAATTTACTTCCTCCAACTATTTCAGTTGGTCTAGTTTACCCCTTAACATGATTTGTTATTTTAGTTTTTTCACGTATTAGTTGAGTTTTAATATCAACTTTTGTGATATAATAGAGAATAATATCATAAGTTATGTTAAAACTTTTTACGAAAATTTTGATAGCTTAGAAAATTTAACAATAAATTAACAATAGGGATACAATATCATATAAAATATAATGAGGAAAAATTTATAATGTATTTTTCTAACACAAAATACAATGTCCTCTATCACCTCGCAAAATTTCAAGCTAAAATTTAATTTGTACATAGAGAAACAAAATAGAAAAATCTCTTTAAGGTGTTAGTTGGACCAACTTAAATAGGTGGAGGGAGAAAATTGAACCAAATATTAGTTTGGGGGTTATTTGAACATAGACCAAACTTGAAGGGAGTAATATGGACTTTTTCCTTTTTTAATCTCGTGTCTGGCTCTAGATACCACTTAATAGAAAAAAATACGAATATAGATCGAACACGAGACACATTTACATAGAAAACTCTTGTGGGGAAAACCACGAGTGTCAACCAGTTTATGGAACACAGACAATATGATGAGTTGTTTCTCTCAACTCTTCTCATATAGCTTACAAAATGTATTTATAGGACGCACTGACTGCAGTAAAATATACAAAGAAATTCGCTAATAAACATAACCCCAACTGTGAGCCCTTGAGACGTCCCTATAAGACTCACGTTAAGTCAGTGGCACAAGCTTTGCCGACTTATATTATGAGCGTTATTAATATCCCTTTGCTCTTATGTGATAGTCTCACCTCCATCATTAGAGACTTCTGGTGGGTAGTGGTGAAAGGAAATAGGAAGACAGCATGGGTGGCCTGGCGTGACCTAACAGAAGAAAATTTCACGGTGGACATGGTTTTAGAGATATGCGGATTTTTAACCAAGCTTTGTTGGCATGTCGATCAGGCGTGGAGGCTTATCGATCATCCGGATAGATAGTATGTGTGTGCACGTTTACTGAAAGTCTGAAAGCAAAGTATTTTCCTAGAGGCTCCTTGATTGATACAGTGTCTCAGGCGAGCGCTTCACAGGCAGGTGATCATGTATGGTTTTTCTGCCCTTAAGGGCATATGCTCCTACTCCCTTTACCATTGGATTCGTATTGAGAAGTTTGCAAATACACATCTCAATGCAGATTCACTTTGAGATGTGTGTTTGCGCACTTCTCAATACGAATCCAGTAGTGGAGGGAGTGGGAGCACATGTCTTTAAGGACAAAAATAACTTTACCATCATGTATCGGCTTGAGCTATTCAATGGAGGGACGCATGTGGCGAATTAGCAATAGCTTCAGTGTCAGAATTTGGAGAGACCCGTGAAACGCCTGAGATTTCTCTTGTAAAGTCACAAGTCACAACTCGAAGGGGACCATGCCGCTTCCACTGGGTTTTAGACTTACTGGACTCGGCTAGACACAATTGGAACTTCGACGGATTGGTAGTGATTTTCAATCTGGCGGACTCTGTAGAAATCACCAAGATAAAATTATGAGAAAGGAGAATTAAAGATGTGCTAGCGTGGCATCTAGAAAAATCTAGCTGTTTCACGCTATGGAGTGCCTACAGGTCGTGCAGCAGTAGAAACAGCTTCAAGCACGCCACCAAAGGTGTGCATGTGTAACACGCTCTAGAGTCCAAACGGCTCAAATTAACTTTGCATGCTGAGCAAATCACACCTACCACTATCTCATTTGTGCTTTTGTCTTTGGTTTATGTAAAAGGATTAACTCAAGGATGGTGGCATGGACTCTAGAGGCCTTATATGTTGATCTAACCCACCTTTAACAACCATGGGTCACCACGGGCCAAGTTCTAAACTAGACCAGTGTAACATACACCCACCCCCTCAAAGGACCTGACATCCTCGTCGGCCCAACATACCCAGAACTGGGCAAACGATGACCAGAAACATTGTCTCTTAGCACACGTGACCGTACGTCTAGTGCCGACACATGTGCCACACCGTGCACCCCGCAGGGCTTACACGCACAATGAACCCTATGTACGCAACCCCTAACCCACACGTGCCCATGGCCGCGAAGGTCAGCTCTGATACCATTTGTAATGCCTCAAACTCCAAATAGTTCAAATCCACATTGCACAATGTGAGAACCACTTCTATCACAACTCCACTTATGCTTTCGTCCTTGCTTCGCGTAAAAGGATTAACGCAAGGATGATGATGATGGACTTTAGAGGCCTTATATATTGGTCTAACCCACCCTTAACAACCAAGGTAGGACTAAATCCTTCATAATTATCCCATAATATGCACATGGGCCACCATGGACTAAACTCCAAATTTAACCGGATGTGATAGCATGTCTGCTTGGAAATTAGCAAGAGATGTGCTTCCTACAAAGAAGAATAAGGGATCGAAGAAAGCTTCCACGCCAATTTAGAATGTGTCCAAGCCAAGAACTTGCGGTACGCTATGAGAGACCATTGGCTACTGCTTCTCTTTGATGGATGCACGCCGGATCAAGGGGGGTTGGTCTTGCTCATGTTGTGGAGAGCATGGATAGTTCAAAATTACATCACGTGTAACTTAGGTTCGGCTAACTTAATTGAATCTATCCATTTCCTTTTGAGCTATAGGAATATTGTGTTGCAGGTCCGCCAAAATGACATGCCAACGGATACCAATGGTAAAGGGCTAAAGGGTCGTAATGGATGCCCACTCGTGTTCTTGCACCTGACAACGGGAGGACGGAGAAGTGGACTCCCCCGCTAGCAGGCTAGATGAAGATGAACATGGATGGTTCTTTCGTCATGTAAACTAGGAAGGCGTGCATTGGTGTTGTTATCAGGAATAGCAGAGGTGAAGTTGTTCTGACAGCTTGGAGGGTCTAGTGCATCAGCAATTGAGGCAAGAGCTCAAGCATGCGCGGAAGGGCTCCCGTTGGACTTAGAATAGTGTCCAAGACCAATTATTATGGAATTGGATAGTGCCACAGTATTTGCTGCGATGGTGTCCGGCAGCATGGATAGATTCAAAATCAAATATATTATCTTGGGAGTCAAGGAATATCTGCAAACACTGGTGGAGTGGAAATTCTAGAAGGTAAAGAGAGAGTGGAACAAGGTCGCTCATGAGCTAGGTTATTTAGCTAGGTGAAATACTCATACGTCTACTTGGTGGAGACAGGAACTTGCGTGTGTCTTAGTCATCCTAAACGATGATTGTAATGTTTTGCCAAGTTAAATAAAGCTCTTTTTACGCCACAAAAAAATTAGCACTTGATTCATCACTTTGGGACTCGCCACAACAAGGCTATCGTAGGTTGTCGGCAAGCAACTGAACCTTGGGGATAAATTCTTGTGTCAATCACTTGCCCATGTTGGTTTGCCTTCTACACACTTGTTCTTCACAATGCAATTACTTACTTGTGTGTAGCTGTTTGCCTTTCTAGCTATTGTAGCATGGTTGTAGTTATGGAAATTAGGTTCAAGGTTCCTGCTTTGTTGATAATTGCTTTACAAGCTCACCTGCTAACACAAAGAGCAAAGGGGTGGGCAGGTCAACTTGTTTGAGCCGTCTTTTGCATTTGGATTTTTGGTCAGGAGCCCCATTCAGAATTAGCGAAGGCATTGCTGAGGAGGGGAACATGTGGATCCACTGTAGCCATTTATCTAGAAAACCCATATGTTCCATTACGTAGATGATAGTGTCATGTTCCACTGTAGGCTTTTTTAAAGTATAGTTTCAAGATGACAACTCCTCGCTTGGATTGGTGGCATTGATGGATGTATTTGGAAACTCCAAGCAAGGTAGTTCTAGATGGACTCGACTTGTTGGAACCATATTTGTTTTGTTGTATTAGATTCAGGATGACCCTCCAGATACGATAACTGAGGAATTTTCATCAGAAGCTTAAGGATGCTCTTCAAGAGAGAAATTGAGTGGTAGCTATTGGCTCTCTTAGGGTTTGTTTACCTTGGGAACAAGAGAGATCATGGAGCTGTTGGTGCTTACCATGTTGATGTTACCTTGGTGAAAAGCTTGGCATAGCCAGTAAAAGTCATGTTTGATTATATTTGAGCATTTCTTTATGAAGTTGCCATTGAAACCATCTAGGAAAGTGATTTGTCAAGAGGCATGTGTTTCACCCCCATAACAATTTCCTGTTCAAGGGAAGGTGCCATTAGGGCTTGGAGATCATCATTTTCACTGAACAGGCTGGGAAGATTGAAGTGCATCACAAGATTCATGGAGACGTCCACTCTATTTTTGAAGGAGTTCCTAATGAGGACAGCTTTCCCCTCAAGGTCTTGTATCTAAACCGCTTCATTATTGATGAGTTGCGTGATGCATCTCTTTCTATAAGAGGCAGTAGCCATTGCTCTATGTACCACTTTTTCTAGAGCATTTCAAGCTCCTTCTACTCTAGGACTTGAGGTCATATCTTAGATTCCACTCTTGAGTTATGCAAACCTCTCTTATCATCTATAGAGTTGAGGAAAAGGAGGACTGAGTTGCAGTTGGCTATGAGCACTTTGAGATTTGATAGACCTCTACTCCAGGAGTTGAGGTCATAACTTAGATTCTTGAATTTCATCGGTAGAACCGTAGTTGCATCTCGCTCATTTAGCAGCTGATTCCAGGATATTTGGACTAGTTTCATGTTCTGACCAGAAATTTTCAAACCAAATGATGTTGAATGAGAAATTTTTGTACCATCACCACTTTACATGGGATTATAGTAATATGATGGGTTGCTTTAGTATAGACTTAGTTGTATATTATTTTGTGTAACTTGAGTAGTGTTCACACCTTTGCATGGGTTCACCACTCTTAATTGAGTGCTCTAGTTTGAACTTTTATGGGAACTAGAGTAGTACTCGATCGTGTAAGTGTGATGCTTATACTAGAGTTTACCTATGTTTGTGACTTGCCCCTTTTTTGGATATGTGGTAGCTAGTGGTCGGTGATAGCCCCATTTACTCTCTATAGTCCAATCCACCATGTGTTTGGACAAGTTCGTAAAGCGTGTAGGGTCCAAAGCTGTAATAGCACGAGTTATCTTTTACGTTGCTTGACAAAACAGAGCTGTGAAGTGCCTTTTTTTAGATAAGAGAGCTGTAAAGTGCATGGTGTGTGATCATTAATCTTGTTATATTTATTGTATTGCTAATCTATAGCTAACATAGAAACGTTTGTGATAAAAAAGAATTTAGGAAACACTCGCACTCGCTCTCCTCTCACTTAATTGCATTTTCACTTTACCCATCGTTACCCCCAGCTAGACTTTGGCTTGCTAGTTGATATATAATCAAGTAAACATATTTTTACTAATACTCTTAGTCATCCTTTCCTTAAGGATAAAATAGAATACTTTCGGATACTCCTAAATGATGTGCTACGATAATAGTCTATGCACTTGTACAACTTGCAACTAGAGAATAAGAAATACCAACAAAGCACAATGCTAGAATCCTTCCCACTGTAACTATAATTGTATATATGAATGTAATTATGTAAAACAATGGTGATTAAAATGATACCCCATATTACTACAATACTGCCGGTTCAAAATCACCTTTTACTGCCAGATTTGAAGCGATAGAACCATACTAGCAATGTTGTGGAGTTGACATCACTGCTAGTTTTGATGAACCGACACTGATGTTAAACCGGTAGTGATGTGGTTTCTAAAAATGGAGCCCAAAAATACAGCGAAACAATAGGAATTTTTTTAATCTCGGGAGAGGCCGGACAATTGAAAGGTCCAAATGGCTAGAGGGGGGGGGGTGAATAGCCTATTTAAAATTTTCTACAAACTTCAACTAGACAAGTTGATTAGTAAAACAAAAGGCGAAGCTATTCTAGAACTAGCACAACTAAGCTATGCAAGCCACCTACACAAGTCTAGCAAGAAAGCTAAACACTAGTTACAACAAGAAAGCACAACTAGAAGCTTGCTACACTCCTAA
>Ga0182004_10005623_pt1 | contig 10191 bp, 5 predicted proteins | sample Sormic07211540_1_FD_120479 | JGI IMG/M metagenome (GOLD analysis project Ga0182004, IMG submission 120479) | Endophyte microbial communities from Sorghum bicolor roots, Mead, Nebraska, USA - 072115-40_1 MetaG | ecosystem: Host-associated > Plants > Roots > Unclassified | place: USA: Nebraska...
GACAGCGGCAGGCACAGAATGTAGAGAGATCTGGGTATATACTCCAACTCCGACCTGTACTTGTATTAGTGAATCGACAGGTTGGTCTTGGTTTCCTGAAAACTAGACGAGTCATTTTGTTTTTTGAAACGAACAATGAGCAAAATTAGAGGACGACTGGATCTGATGTTAAGTTTGTACTATTCTCACCTCGCCTTGTTCGTTTGGCTGAGAAGCCATGACAGAAAGTATTGTTGGCTGATTTACTGTGAGAGTGAACAGGCCGCTAAGTCCCTGATATCCTTGATTATCTTATTTTAGGGAAGTGTTGTAGACTAAACCTTGTTACCTGTCCGTCATCTTATTTAGAAAAGCGTTCTCATCATAGACTTAAACATCACCAACGACGGACTAAACGTTGTTTGTTGTCCTTGGGCGCGGCCTGATCAGGCAACACAGACAGCAGCCATGTTAGTTCCTGTTGACCCGAGACATCCACCTAGCTTATATTGCCTTATTGGTGGTGGGGCGCGCCTAAGGTGGTCAAAACAAAATGTTGAGTTTCAACATGAGTCATCTTTCTAGATGTCTCATCTTCTTAGACCCACTTATCATCTAAAACCCCATCATAACTCAAAAAATAGCTGTATTTCGTCATTATAGATAACTACTTCATTTGTTACAAATTGTACACTTCACTTTGACACACTGCAGATAGAAGTAAAACATCATAGTGCACTTGCAGGCTCGCTGCCAACCCCGTAGGGACGCAGCAACGAGACATGACCGCTCCAGACTTAGCACGCTTTCACAGTAGTGGTGGAGCTAGGAGGTTGGCAGGGGCCATAGCGCCCCCCCCCCCCCCCCCCCCCCCCCCCCCCCCCCCACCCCCCCACCCACCCAACAAATTTTATTATATTTTTTTTTTTTTTTTTTTTTTTTAAATAAAATTTTTGGTGGGGTGTTTTTAGTTTTTTTTGTGGGGGGGGGGGAGGGGGGGTGGGAGGGGCCCACGCCCCCCCCCCCCCCCCCCCACCAACGTGTGTCAACAAAAATTTATACTAGTGCAAATTTATGTTGACTTTTAGTTATATATAATCTTGATACAAAATCATGACAGAAATTTATGATTTTTAGGATTTTGATACAAATTTATGTTTAGTTCACCCCAAAATTCAAAAACTTTTCAAGATTCCTCGTCACATTACATCTTGTGGCATATGCATGAAACACTAAATATAGGCAAAAACAAAAATTAATTGCACAATTTAACTGTAATTTACGAGACGAATCTTTTGAGACTAAATTAATTGCACAATTTAACTGTAATTTACGAGACGAATATTTTGAGTCTAGTTAGTTTATAGTTGAACAATATTTATCAAATACAAACGAAAGTGCTATAGTATCAAAATCCAAAAACTTTTGACAACTAAACAAGGCCTAGTTTTGGGGTGCCCTGTTCGGTGGCCCACTCATAACTTGCGGTTGCACGGCAGCAGGGCCCTGGTTTATATGCCTTGTGTGTTCTCATATCTGAAATTTTTGCCGAGCCACTCCGTTTGGTCAGAATAGTAAGGCTGTGTTTAGTTCAACAAAAAAACCATTTTTTTTTAGATTATCTGTCACATCAAAATTTATGGCATATGCATAGAGCATTAAATATAGATGAAAACAAAAACTAATTGCACAGTTTAGCTGTAAATTGCGAGACAAAATCTTTTAAGCCTAATTATTCTATAATTCGATAATATTTATCAAATAAAAATGAAAGTGCTACAGTGTAAAAATTCAAAAAAATTTAAATCTAAACAAGCCCTAAGTAACGACCAAGAAAACTTTGGGTCGAAAGCAGTGGTAGTATATGAAACGAAAAATAAATAAAACGAAACTGCTTTTTTTTTTAAAAAAAAAATCAAACGAAACTGAGTTGGCCAGCTGGGGATGGGTTCAGATTTCAGTCCTGTGACCTGTGACTCATGAAGCCACACCGGTACTTGTTGCTGGAAGTGTGAACGGGCTCGCGAACGAGGAAGCCCAGCCCAGCGCAGCGCCGCAGCCCAGGAGCCCAAGAGGGAGCCGGCGGCTGGCTCGCGGCCGCCCACCGAGCCGTTCCGCGCCGTCCGATTCACAGAATCACAAGGAAGGCTCGGGCTCGCTCGATTGCGCGGTGAACCCAAATGGCCAAATCGGCCAAACCCTAGCTCGCTGGCTGGATCGGCGCCGTCACCGGCTCGTCGCCCCCTCATATTTCCCCTCCTCCTCCTCGTCGGCTCCCCCCGACCTGTGTCGTCTCCCATCTCGAGCGGCGGCTCGGCTCTCCCGCCCGCACACCCCGGCCCCGCCGGCGCCGCTGCCCCCTCCCAGTCCACGGATCGGCTCGCTCCCCGATCAATCTCCTCAGGTACTACCCGCCATTCTTCCCGCCCTCTTCTTCGCTTCGGCCTCGCAAGTCACATAGCCAGAAATAAATGACCATGATCCCTTTTTTTTGCGATTTTGCCTTGTTCAAGATAAAACTCTTTTTGGTTCTCTTCATCGAATCTGTCTGATCTCATCAAGTTGATGCCGCGGAAATCTTTTCCTATACTGAGATGAAATTTGTCAATTTCGCTCTCCGTGCACAACGTGGAGTAGTTGTTAAGGATTCATATATACTAACTAGGTGAATTGCTCGTGGAATCTGAACCTGCCATGGGGGCTTGCTGTCCTTTTTCAGGAGCGGGCACACCGGGCATGGGGAACTCGACGCTCACCGACATGACGCTGCTGCCCGGCGTCGAGCCAGTCGTGGCTGGCCTGGCCGCGGGATCCTCCTCCTCCCCGGGCCAGGAGGGCAAGGCCAGGAAGAAGCCCATGAAGTCACTCTACCTCAAGTTCTTCGACACCGCGCCCGACGGCAAGTCCCGCATCTGCAGGCTCTGCAGGAAGAGCTACTGCATGACCACTGCTACGGGTAAGTGTGTCAGTTTTGGGTTACCACCACGCGACAATGTTCCATGGCTGATTCAGTGCTGTTTACAGTGTCTATGAGCTTTCAACTCTCAGGTTGCGTGAGAGTAAGGTGTGTATGTGTGTGTGTGGATAAAATGTCACCGGCGATTCAAAACACACAGTACTTACTTTTAGCCTATGATACTGGAGTTTAATACTTCCTTTAGTTGTGTTGCATGGAATGTTCTATGGCTGATTCAGTGCTGTTGTTTAAGGTGTTTATGAGCTTTCAACTCTTGAGTTGGTGAGAGTGAGGAGGTGATGTCAGGTGTGTGTGGGAAATAGGGGCAAAGCTAGGATTTCTGTCACCGGCGGTTCAAAACACACAGTACTTACTTGTAGCTTCGGCCTTGTTTAGTTGCCAAAATTTTTCAAGATTCCCCGTCACATCGAATCTTACGACATATGCATGGTGCACTAAATATACATAAAAACAAAAACTAATTACACAGTTCATCTGTAAATCACGAGACAAATCTTTTAAGTCTAGTTACTCCATGATTGGACAATGTTTATCAAATAAAAGCGAAAATGCTACAGTGTCGTTTTTCAAAATTTTTTGCGAACTGAACAAGGCCTTATGATACTAGAGTATAATACTTACTTTAGTTGTGTTGCATGGAAATCAACGGATATGATTTTAGCCAACTCTATCGAATTCTAAGAATTCTTAGGATTCAAAGTAGTAATAGTAAGTTATTTAGAATATGCCTCATTAAAACACACCTAATTTAATTATATAAGCTGAAGTCAATAACTTGATTTAAGCAATCGTCAATATAGTCATCCTCACACCCTCCAAAACGCCGGTTGCACTACCTTTCCCCACCTCCGAAATAACTAGATCACTCGTCCGCATAAATGGTTGTGTAGCCCATTTACACAACGTTTAAACGCTGCTACACGGGGGAAGTGGCACATATTTTTCTTAGAAAAGTAATTTTTATTCTGGTCTCTTCATAAGTTATACTCATTACAATTCATTATTTCGATTCTAGACTTCTAATCTCCGGCTCTGTAAAACATGCTTGCAAAAAAGCGAACATTAAAAAGGAGACAAAATGCAAACTCAAACTTGCATGACATCTTGCTGGAATGAGGAAGAGCGTGGCAGCAAGCTCTTAATTTGCTAGAAGTAGCAAATTCTATATAACTGAAAAGCTGAAAAAGATAATCATATCCTTCTTCATCAATCGGTGATTAAGGAATTCCACAAAAATAGGATGTACTTCTGTAACTCAAGCAACAAATGGGGAATTAGTGAACTCTAAAGATCGAGAAATCGGATTCTTATTTGTCAACTGTAGTTGCTAATTGGGGATCTTGGCCTTTGGGGTTACCTCATCTAGGTTCTTTGGTAGAGGAGACGAGAGCCTCTTCGCAGGCGCTCCTAGCCGCCAGGACGATGCATTTATGATGAGTGGTATGCCGCGCCTGACGACAGGAGGCGAGAAGCCGAGAACGAACACAAAATAGTCTTGGACTGGTGGAGGGGACTAGTCAGGGAGAGGAATCGCCGATCTAGCAAAGGCCAAGCATTTTGGGCTCCAGCTGTGCTAGCACTGCATGTCCAAGAACTGAGCTATTGTCTACTGGGCTTGCCAGCCTTTGGCCCTTGCGTCTTGTGTAGTGCGTTGCAAGGCTGGCCGGCTAGACCCTGCCATGCTGGGCTGCTGGGCGCTTGTTGTCTGGCTGTGCTCTACCGGGGACCAGGTTCAAGCTATTTTTTGGCCAGGGTCTTGGCTGGCCAAAATTCGCATTGTATGAGAGGTGGTCGGTGAGTCGTCAGGGTCGGCCGACCCTGATCACATAACATAGCTTCGCTCCTAGTGGGAAATTGTTTTGCAAGAGGCGTAGCCACATAGACAGGGTTTCCAGTATTTGCAGCGTTCACTTTTGTTTTCGGCACTTGAGCCGGCCTAAAGATCACTTAGAGCATTTCTCTGTTGCCTATTTCTAGGCAAACACATAGGCCAAAGAATTATGATTATGGTTATGATAAGCACCAAATATGATTTTTTGGAGTTACTAGTTGCCGTAGATGAATATAATTTGTATAAATTCACCATAGGCACTAATATGCTTTCGCATGACTGTGTGCAGGGAATTTGGGAAAGCATCTTAATAACCGCCACCCTGGTTATCACCAACTTCCTGAGGGTGTCAGCTTCACTACCCAGAGTACCATAGAGGCTACCATGCTTAATAGAAACAAAAAACCTCATGTTCCTGTGCGAGCTCGGGCTCAAGCTCAGCCTCAAGATCAAGTTCAAGTTCAAGCTCAATCTCAAGTTCAAGACCAAGCTCAACCTAAAGTACGGTCTCAACCTAAAACAAAAGAAATGATTGATGTTGACCATGTCAACTGGTTACTTCTTAGGTGGCTTATCAGTGCTTCCCTTCCACCTTCCACTCTCGATGATAATATGCTTATTGATAGCTGCAAGTACTTGAGCTCGTCTGTCAGACTCTGGCCAAAAGAAAAGGTTCAAGAAATTATCCTTGAAGTCTTCAGAAGTATGAAGGAGGATGTCAAGGAAACTCTGCAGTGTATCAGTTCCCGGCTCTCTGTTACTCTGGACTTTTGGACTTCGTATGAGAAAATTGTATACATGTCCATCAAATGCCATTGGATTGATGAAAACTGGGTCTCACAGAAAGTTCTACTTGACGTGTGTAGAATCCCATACCCATCCACTGGTTCTAAGGTTTTTCAAGTTCTAATGGATGTCTTGGTGATGTATAACATCGATTCAAGAGTCCTTGCTTGCACACACAATAACAGCCAACGCTCAATACATGCTTGTCGTGAGTTCGCGCAGGAGCTTGAGTCCCGTAAACTCCCCTTTTGTTACATTCCTTGTGCTGCTAGAACACTGAAGGCCATCATTGAAGCAGGACTGGAGAATGTGGAACCAACTTTGTCCAAGATCCGTGAGTTTATTCTTCACATCAATTCAAACCAGGAGATGATGGAGGATTTTAAGCACTGGACTGAAGTTTATGAAGAAGTCTCATGGAAACTACCCTTTGACCATTCAGCAAATTGGAACAACGATTATAATATGCTTGATGTGGTAAAGAAGGTAATGTATAGTCCGTTCATGTGCATTTAGGGTTTGCTATTGTACTCCCAAGTAACTGTGAGCCGTCCATTTAATTAGATCGTTAATTCGTTATGGTCATTATCATTTATTACCTCCTAAAGGTGACATATATTTATATAACTTTTTATTTTATAAAATAGGATAAATAAGGAAAGTTTATCTAAAAAAATCTTTCTTCTAGATCTAATTGATGCGTGATCTGTTGTGTGACATATCTTTTTATTTTAGAACTTTGGATGACATGATATATTTTAATTTTGCATGTAGCGTATGTTAGGCTGTGACGTGACATATTTTTTGAAGATGTGGCTGATCTTTCTGTACACTAACATGATTAACGTGACATGTATATACGTTTTGACCACCACTTTGTACATCAACATATATAACATGTACTTTTTATATGCTAACAACTAACATATATATCAACGATGATTTGTGTGTTTTTGTGTAAATTTTTACCACTTCAAGACAAATGAATATATATTAACACAACATTGTATACATGATGAATCCGCTGAAAAATAATCTTTTAAATCTTATCATAATTGGTATACAACTTTGACCTTGTAACATGATAGACTCATGTGTGTGAACAGAAACTGTAGCCTCCAACTCATTATGTGCGTCAACATGATGGTGCGCTTGAAGCATGCACGCCGAGCAATTTTAGGAAGGAGTGGATGTGCGTGATGTATGCACGCCGAGTAGATTAGGGAGGTGGGCGTGATTACCTGGTTTTTGTTTTCTGTTTTTCTAACTATTTTAATTATTAATTATTTTGTGTTCTAAAAATCAAGGGCCCAGATTATTTGAGATCTTACCTTCTCAAAAGTAATGGGAGTACCATAGCAACCCCCTGTACATTTTTACCATGCTGATGCTCTGTTGTTTAACTCTTCAGTTCTGTATACCCTTTTTTATTTTAGGCTCCTAACGCAATAGAGAACACCATCAAGAAGATTGAAGAGCTCTTGGGACCAAGGGATTGGGTTCTGACTACTGCAGAGAAGTCAGTGATCGATTTGTTACACTCATACCTTGAACCATTCTTCAAAACTACTACCAACCTTTGTAATTGCAAGCTACCAACTCTTGGGCTGGTCTTCTTCTTCATGGACCATGTCTTTGAGTTGATCAATCTGTGTCATAACAGTAACAACCACCAACAATGGCTCAAGAACATTGCTGGTGACATGTCCAAGAGAGCTGAAAAGTTCACAACTGAAGCTTACAACATCTACACCTTCACAGCCGCAATTCTTGATCCAAGGATCAAGGGAGAGCTCATCCCTGAAACCCTGAACTCCACGAGCAACTTGGAAGATGCAAGGAACCATTTTGTCCGGGACTACAGCAGCACCTTCCAAGCTGTTGGAAATGGCCATGGTGCTCAGGACACCACGGAGGATGCTGGCGCATTCTCCTTTGCTGAAGAGATTATTCGCAAACGGCGTCGGGTGAGCATGACCACTGCTGCTGATGAGCTCTCACAGTATCTCGCAGAGCCCCCTGCACCGATTTCCACTGATGCCCTTGAATGGTGGAGGGGCCATTCCTCCCGCTATCCACGTCTCTCCCTGATGGCCCGAGACTTTTTGGCAATTCAGGGGACCTCATTGGATCCTGAAGAACTGTTCACAAGTAAAGGGGACAACATCCACAAGCAGCAGTACTGCCTTCCTCTTAGTAGCATGCAGGCTATAATGTGCATAAAGTCATGGATGCAAAGTGGGTACCAGTTCAATTTTCAGTCAACCATCATAGATTTTGACAGATTGGTTGAATCTGCTGCTCCTCCTGATGATATCGGCGGTTCTAGCCTTCTTCACAGCTAAATGCAAATTCAGCAATCAAGAACCCCAGAATAGTTCTTTGGTTTCTGTTTTTTCTTTTTTTAGGGTCCTCATGTAAATAGTCCTTAGAACTTGTGAATGCGGACTTCTGTTGTTGTCTCATGCAAAATTGCAGGGTCAGAATCTTGTATTCATTGTGGTAGTGACCAACCATGTAGTGATGTAGTTGCAATTTATTTCTGTTTCTTGAAGAGGCAATGCCTAGCCCGTTCGCTTGTCAGCTGTATTTTTCTACCAGCCAACAGTGTTTTTCTCTCACGGTAAATCAACGAACAGTATTTTCAGCCATAGCTTTTCAGACCAGCGTTGCTTAATCTTGACGTTTTATTTTTCTGGTATACTGGTTCTGTATCTCTAGCCGTGTAGCACAATCTGATGCTTTTTGCAGTCCACTTCAGTTTTTAATGCCTGTTGAGTTAAAACTGCACTACCGTAGTGGATGCTCAAATTAGCAGCAGTAGAATATAGCAATTCAGTGCAATATAATGGGCGATTATGGAGTTGTTTTGTCATTCTGTTGGTTTATTTGCAGATCATTTGCTATCATAGTGCTTCTATAATTTTGTCACACAGAGATGATGGGAATCTGAGTCAAAATTAAAAGACATGTCATGTTCACAAGTCCGCGTTAAATTCATATGATTTTTTCTCAATTGTTTTCTGTTGCAATTTGCGAACAGAGGAGAAAGCAAACTCAAGTTTGGAAGGCAAGTAGTCGTGCTCCTCACGTCCTTGTTTAGTTTAATCCAGTTTTTAATGACAGGGGGGGTAGGCTTTGTGGTATTAGTTTAAGGGGTGCGCTCAACAATCACATGGTACTGAGTGAAAATACAATGCAATACTAGATGGCGTTGAAGAATCCTTGGATTTTATTCTGCTGGAATGCTGTCTCAATGAACTAGTGCAATTAATGCTCACATACGTGCACATGATACACCCCATGTTTACTGATTCCTTTTGGATTCACCATTGTCACATTAAGCATATGAACCTCAAAAGCAAAAGATCCTGAGGACTCATCTTATTATTCGCACGCATCATACCAATTTCCGAAACTGATTTTTCAAAATTCATAGCCAAGAGGCCAAGATCATTCACGGGTTCACGAATATCTTGATCCTGATTTGTTTGACTTCTAAAATGTAGATCCCATTGTCAACAATTAAAATAATGAAGTTACCACATGATCTGATTCTGATGGGACTTTGGTTTAGAAGCTTGTAGATCTTAGGACCACATTATAATCTCCCTTCATTTTTACGTGTGAATGAGTGATAGGACTGCTTGCATTATGTGCTTCAGACACCGACCATTTGCATGACACAACTAAGAGATCTCTCATTTCCTGACCACTATAATATAATTTTAGGGATTATAGTTGCATCTCACAACATTGTTTATCGTATCCTACTAATGGGGATGTCAATGACAGTCAGTTTCCACATGTCAAGCATCTAATGATGTGATATCATGCAGTGTGATGTCTACACATAATTTTTGTGGTAACATGTCCTAGAACACATCTATATTCTACAAGTGTTCAGCTTTGGCCGATGAAATGTTCGTCAGTCAGTTCCGAAGAAAAAGGAGGTGTTCTTCATCATTGTGCATCATCTTTTGTTCTCTGAATCAGTCGCAAATTGCCATTCCAGTTGCATTACTAAATTGTTTGACTTGGAGAAAACCATAAGTTCCCGGGTCATCCCCGATCATATATATGCCACACTATCAATGTTGTAACAGAAAATCGCTGGCAGCAGAACACATGGTCCTGTAATCTATGATGCATGCCCCCGCCTCCCAATTAAAGCATCTGACAAACATTAGTGGAGCCATACTGCAGTAGTATTTTGCAAGCTCAGTTCGTGCAGATCAGATAGAAGTCAATTAATCTAGATGTGTGGAATATACTCTCTCTGTTCCAAATTGTGAGCGGTTCTTACGTATCTAGAAAAGCCAGAAAGACCTATAATTAGGAATGGAAGGAGTTTTTTTTTTTGAAGAAAACAGGAGTAAACAACGGCGCTAAGCTGTTTTTTGCTCGAAGAATAACTTGAGCAAATTCTCTCCTGAAAGAATTGAGGGATGTATTTGCTTGAACATAGCATCATTTTTTACAGTCCAGATAGACCAGCTCCTTGTTACAATAATCTCCATGAAAAAAAAGGAACTTGCGAATAACCAATCATAGAGTAGCCCAACAGGGTGCAGAGAAAGGGCAGGCTAAGAACAGGTGAATCAAAGTTTCTTCCACA
>Ga0182004_10005624_pt1 | contig 10190 bp, 10 predicted proteins | sample Sormic07211540_1_FD_120479 | JGI IMG/M metagenome (GOLD analysis project Ga0182004, IMG submission 120479) | Endophyte microbial communities from Sorghum bicolor roots, Mead, Nebraska, USA - 072115-40_1 MetaG | ecosystem: Host-associated > Plants > Roots > Unclassified | place: USA: Nebraska...
ATCATGTATTTTGTATATTCAAGAAAGAATTAATGAAATATGTGGTTCTCGAATATGTGTGCATGTGTCTCCCTTGCATTACATTATTTTTCTATGTCTTCGCCCGGTTTTCGACCAAACACAAACCCCAACAAACTATTATTAGCCTCTTTCACGGACCATTCTTTGTCACCAGAAAACTAATGCCCCATTTGGCACGGCTTCTCCAGCGGCTTCAGGAGCTGTTTGAAGCCGTTTTGTGCCAAACGGGGTAAAATAGAATGGCTCCACCAAGAAAGCTCCTAAAAACGTGCTCTCATATAGCTTTAGGGTGTGAAGAAGCCAAAAATAGTGGTCTCTCCCGGCTTCATCTTATCCTATGTGGCGTTCTGTGAGAGCACATTTTAAGGAAAGAGTTGTTTTGCTAAACGGTTTACCAAAATGGCTCTAGCTCTACCAATAAAACTATTCATGGAGCTGAAGCTCCAAAAAACAGCTTCACTAGTGAAGTGGAGCCGTGCCAAACAGGGCCTAAATCAGCCACGCTAGCTAATAATAGATAGAAGAAAACCATATTTTAAATTTTATGTTTATATTATTAATCACTTTTTCCAAGTGGAAGATATCCAAAGAAAAAAATGGTGGAATATGCCACTACTGCCATTTGAATTGGCGAATTTTAAATTTCGTGTATTCAGCAATGGAATTGTACTTGATGTCATTTGAATCGATGGAATTTATTATTTTTGCACAACATATTTTTTAAAAAAATAATCACAACTTTTCAGATAAGCTTGGATGGAGGTAAAACTCATGTGAGATTTGTATATAGCCACAAAATCTACAACTTTCTACTTGCTCTGTTTTAAATTGTAATACTTATTGTCAATAAAACATGACAACTCATACACCAAATCAACTAACTTCCTGTTTATTTGCTTTGTTTGAAAGATACTGGTGCAGTTCGATCCATTTCTTTGCCTTTTTCTTCTTCTATGTAATGGTGAACATTGTACTCCTACATTTTAACGGCCGAAGTTTGTTAGATGAACATTTTTTGATGTGTTTTTTAGCTGGATGTGGTTTGAGTTGTAACTGTGAAACCCCAGGAAAAGAGATAGATTCCAAATCGGGCTGGGCTGGCTGGATACTGAATTCCTGAGGAAAGGAAACAGTCGGCCCAGGGCCCAGGGCCCAGGGAGGTGGTAGTCTACGAGCCCGCCGGCCGCCGCGCCACGGGCAGAACCCTAACCCCTTCGCTGATTCAGGAAGGGGAAGACCATGGCGTCCTCCGCCGCGGCTCCGAGCGGCGCGCCACCGGCTGGGAAGCGCCCGGCCTCCAGCGGACGGGAGGGAGATCAGATGGTCATCACGCCGCTGGGCGCCGGCAGCGAGGTCGGCCGCTCCTGCGTCCACATGACCTTCAAGGGCCGCACCGTCCTCGTAAGCACCTCATCCATCATTCCTCCCCCCTTCCCTTGCAAACACTACCTGTTTTCGATTCGCCATTACTGCAGCTGATGAATGATCCTCTCCTTGTGATGCGGCTAGTTCGACTGCGGCATCCACCCGGCGTACTCTGGCATGGCGGCGCTGCCATACTTCGACGAGATCGATCCGTCCACCATAGACGTGCTCCTCATCACCCAGTAAGCTCATTTCTCTTTCGATCCGACCCCTTGCCTCTACGCATGACTAATTCCTGGGATTAATAAAAATTACAGCTTTCACTTGGACCATGCTGCCTCGCTGCCGTACTTCCTGGAGAAGGTAATGCCTGCGGATTTCCGCTGTTGGTGCTGCGTGGTTGTTGTGGTGGTGCTGAAATTTTCCTGGTACTTTCTGCAGACTACATTCAAGGGCAGGGTGTTTATGACCCACGCCACAAAGGCTATTTACAGGCTGCTGCTCTCAGATTATGTCAAGGTCAGCAAAGTGTCCGTGGAAGATATGTTGTATGATGAGAATGACATTGCTCGCTCCATGGAAAAAATCGAGGTATGTTACATCCTTATCACTGTACCTTTTACCTGTTTGGCTTTGCAGTGCAGGAAACAGAGTGTTGCTTATATACATGCATATTTGATACTGGTGTTTGGCGTGTTGATTTTAGATAGCAACTTGCCGACAGATAAATTGTTACGCCCTTTTATTTAGGACAGGTCTATTATACATGGGAGATGTTGTGTCTGGTGTGCTTTAAGATGATGAAGATATTGCCTATATGTCTAGCGTATATTTGACTTCCATAGTGAAATTATAGTTCATCTGTTTTACCCCTTTTAAATGCAGCCATGAATGGCAAACAATCCTTATAACATGTACTGCTTATGATGTGCTGCTCAGTGAAACATACAATACCCGCTAATTTCCTCCCCTAAGCATCATCTGTTTTTCTTCTCTAAAGAAAAATGCAGAAATCTGCTCATCATGTTTGAAAGGCTATTTTTTTAGGGAATGCACATTTTTATTAACCCGAAAGTCGTCTTGTGCAGGTTATAGATTTCCACCAGACATTGGAAGTTAATGGGATACGCTTCTGGTGCTACACTGCTGGACATGTACTTGGTGCCGCCATGTTCATGGTGGATATTGCTGGCGTGCGCATTCTTTACACCGGTGACTACTCCCGTGAAGAAGACCGCCACCTACGAGCTGCTGAGCTCCCACAGTTCTCCCCAGATATTTGCATTATTGAGTCAACCTATGGTGTACAGCAACATCAACCCCGGATTGTTCGTGAGAAGCGCTTTACTGAGGTCATTCACAATACCGTTTCACAGGGGGGTCGTGTTCTTATCCCGGCATTTGCACTTGGCAGAGCACAAGAACTGTTACTTATCCTTGATGAGTATTGGTCCAAACACCCAGAGCTCCATAAGATTCCTATCTATTACGCTTCCCCTCTTGCCAAGAGGTGCATGGCTGTCTACCAGACATACATAAACTCCATGAATGAAAGGATACGGAACCAGTTTGCACAATCCAATCCCTTCCATTTCAAGCATATCGAGTCCTTGAATAGCATTGATAACTTTCATGATGTGGGTCCTTCAGTGGTGATGGCTAGTCCAGGTGGTCTTCAGAGTGGTCTCTCTAGGCAGCTTTTCGATAAGTGGTGCACAGATAAGAAGAATGCTTGTGTTATTCCAGGTTATGTTGTGGAGGGGACCCTTGCGAAGACCATTATCAACGAGCCTAGAGAAGTGACGCTAGCTAATGGGCTCACTGCTCCTCTTCATATGTCAGTCCACTATATCTCTTTTTCAGCTCATGCCGATTTCCCTCAGACAAGCAACTTTTTGGATGAACTTCGGCCACCAAATATTATTCTTGTACATGGTGAAGCAAACGAAATGTCAAGGCTTAAACAGAAACTTAAAACTCAGTTTGATGGTACAAATATTGTATCTCCCAAGAATTGCCAATCAGTAGAGATGTATTTCACTTGTGAGAAAATGGCCAAGACTATTGGCAGGCTGGCAGAAAAAGTACCAGAAGGTGGAGAGTCTTCCGGTGGCTTACTTGTCAAGAAGGGATTCACGTATCAGATTATGGCTCCTGAAGATCTCCGTGTCTTTACACAGTTATCAACAGCTAACATCACTCAGCGCATTGCAGTCCCTTATTCTGGTTCTTTTGAAGTCATAAAGTACAGACTGAAGCAAATATATGAGAGCGTGGAGTCAGCAACAGAAGAATCTGATGTTCCAGCATTGATTGTGCATGAAAGAGTGACAGTTCGCCTAGATTCAGAAAGTTATGTTACGCTGCAGTGGTCATCTGATCCCATCAGTGACATGGTGTCTGATTCTGTGGTGGCTATGATCTTGAACATTGGTCGTGAAGGTCCAAAAGTTGTTCCGGTTGAAGAAGCAGTTAAGACCAAAGAAGAGACGGAGAAGGTTGCTCAAAAGGTGGTATATGCTCTTATGACATCACTTTTCGGTGATGTTAAAGTTACAGCGGAAGGGAAATTTGTCATATCTGTAGATGGAAATGTGGCACACTTGGATGGGATGAGTGGCGATGTTAAATGTGAAAATGCTACACTGAAGGAACGGATCAAGACTGCATTCCGTCGCATACAGAGCGCCGTGAGACCAATCCCACTTTCAGCCTCTTGATTGGAGGGCAATGTTTAAACTTGTTTGACATTTCCCAGTTTTTCAATGTAAGATTATCTGTCTGGACTTGGATAGCAGTTCTTTTTCGAAAAGAATGCCCAATTGCATTGTACCGCAAGCTACTCAAGAGGATCGTTGATCTGGGATTGCCACTGAAACGCCAGTTGTAACATTGTAACATGAACTAACTCATTTTCATTATCTGTCCTGTTTCCTTTTCATACCCAAATTTGAAATACTTCGGCATGATGTTCCAAGTTCTGTTTGGACATGTTTCAACAATCTTCTGAAGCGGTTGTTGGTTGTTTCACCAAGGAAGGCTTATACAACAAATAGGGATACCATAAGGTTTTGCACTGTAAATTTATGCAGAAGAGTAAAGTCCACCATCGATCCCTAAACTTGTAATGTCGTGTCATCTTAGTCCTTAAACTCGTAAATCGACTAGTCCTTAAACTCGTAAATCGACCGTTTAGGTCCTCCAACTTGTTCGTCTATGTCATCTAGTCTCTAAACTCGTTCTGCTGTGTTATCTCGGTCCCTAAACTTAGAAATCATCCGTTTAGGTCCTCTAATTTGTTCAATTATATCATCGCGGTTCCTAAACTTAGTTTTGAGTCTCATCTGGGTCAAAACAAAGCGATATAAAAACTCTATATATCAAAAAATAATTCAAAACTTTTACATATGAACTTGAATAAAGACAAACTTTATATCAAAGTTGTAGCTCTCAACGCGATCTACAACTTTGTAGTTAAAACGTTTTTTATTTAAAGTTATTTAGTGTCACAAAAAATTAATTTTAAATTTTAAATTTCAAAACCTATAAACTTACATATTTGAGTGCTAAACGGAGAAAGGAAAGGACATAACTGAGTGCCTTCAAATTTGTGATGCATCGAGTCACCAAGAAATAACTATAGTAACAAATGTGCATTAACCCATCCCACATATCAGTTGGATGTGTTGCAGAAAATGAAACCTAATGTGATGCTACAAATTTGTGATACATTGAGTCACCCACCCCACATATCAGTTGGATGTGTTGCAGAAAAGGAAACCATAATGTGATGCTAAATTCAATGTTGGCGGACAGTACTAGCCTTTTCGACATCATCCTCCACCGCGTCCTCATTGGCAGTGTCACCACTGACAACAACAGTGTTGGCGCCGGAAGCATTGTCGGCGGCTCCTTCACTAGAACCCCCCCTCCCCCCATCATCTCGTCCTCTTTAGAGATGTCGCCCGCTTTCCTCATGCGGGCGGAGATCTTCTTCCTTTTGCCCATCAGAGCGGAGAGCCGGAACCAAAGTGGAGGCGGAGGGGCGGAACCATAGTGGAGGCAGAGAGGCGGTTTCGACGACAACAACAACAACATATGTTAAACATGATAAACGGCCAAATAGGCAAGATACAGTCAATTAAACGGAAATGGCAATACCGCTTTGTAGCGTTTACAAGTGGGCTAAATGGCTGTTTAGGTGAACAATAAAATGTCATGTTTCTCTTTTCATATCCACTCAATTGACCGTGCATCAGAATAATCATCAATAAAAGGGAGTACAAATCATATAACCACAATTCAATCTACACAACTTAGGTATCACATTGTAAAATTCAGAAGCATTCGAACTTTATCAATCAGGCTATGCTGTACTGTAGATTGCTCCTTCCCTATTCCCCTGCAACCGCAAGAACAACACAGGAACCCCTTACGCATCATCAGTCATCAGCCACGAGAGAGGTCATGAGGAGGGACGGGCACAGGGGAGGCAAGCCAGCAGCGCCTTGGAAACGAAGCTGCTCTTGCTCTTGCTCTTGCTCTTGTCCTTGTCCTTCCCCGACGCCGACGGCTTCACCGTGGGGATGTGGGAGCCGTCCTCGCCGCGCTTCTTGCATTTTTCGCACTCGTCCCGGAAGGCCTTGAAGGCGTCGACGCAGTACCTGGCTGCCTCCGCCACCGTCATGCCCTCCACGAGCTTGTGCGGGTACGAGTCCTTGGTGTGGTCGCCGTTGAGCACCGCGGCGAGCTGCACCAGCTCCTCCTGGAACTCCGACAGCGGGGCATGCTCCGCCGCCACCGTCCGCCGCAGCTTCACCGGCTCAGGCAGGGTACGTGGGCAGTCGGCGCGCGGCGTGTCGCGCGTGAGGACGCAGTCGAAGGTGCCGGCCCAGGCGTCGCGCTTGGTGAGGAAGCTCCTGAGGTTGAAGAGCTTCTTGACGGTGGCCGGGATGGAGGAGTGCTCGAACTCCGACGTCGGGTATGGCCCCGACGGCCCGTGCAGCACGGTCCCGGGCTCGATCCACGGCGACACGAGCAGCGCCGGGACGCGGACGCCGAGGCGGTCGAAGCCGAAGAAGAAAGGCGAGGCGCTGAAGATGCCGTCGGGGCTGGGCACGACGCCGGCGCCGGCGGGCGTGGGCACGTGGTCGTAGAACCCGCCGTGCTCGTCGTAGGTGACGACGAGGAGCGTCTCCTCCCACTGCGGCCCCGACCGCAGCGCCTCGTACACCTCCTTGATGAACCGCTGGCCCTCGGCGACGTCGTGGGACGGATGGTCGTCGTTCCCCGGGAGGATCTCCAGGTCGAAGTAGCGCTGCTCCACGACGACGTAGTTGGGCAGCTTCCCCTCCCGGCAGTGTCGCCGGAAGTCGAGGTCGAAGGCGTGGAAGCTGCCGACGTACTTGAGCTGCCGGAGGTTCCGGTAGAAGAGCGTCGACGGCGGGTAGTGGTAGTAGATGCCGAAGGAGAAACCCTCGTCGTGGAGCGCGTCGAAGATGGTCCGCTGCGGGAGCCCCGCCACGAGCGCCTTGGTGTCGTTGCTGACGAGCCCGTGGGAGGTGGCGGAGTGCACGAACAGCCGGTTGGGCTGCGTCGACGCCGGGTTCGACGCGAACCACCGGTCGCACACGGCGAACTCCTTCACCAGCTCGCGGTACACGGGCACGGCGTCGGGGCGGAACCCGCTCATGACGGTGCCGGACATGCCGGGCTTCTCCTTCTCCGCCTGCTGCGCGAAGCCGGACATGGGCGGCGCAGCCGGGACGCCCGGCGGGGTGATGGGCGTTGTGGCGGCGTCGACGAAGGGGGTCCCGTACACCTGCTCGTAGATGGCCTGCATGGAGTGGCCCGGGTCCGGGTCCACGTACTCGGCGCCGTCGCTGAAGCGGACGGCGCGGGAGGTCGGGTCGGACGCGTCCACGTGGTTGGTCTCGACGCCCGTCACGCCGTCGATGTCCGGGTTCAGCGTCTTCATCCACCCCAGCATGTGGTCGAAGGAGCGGTTCTCCTGCACCACCACCACCACCGTCTTGATCTTATGATTGTTACTACTGTTCCCAGTCGCCGCTGCAGGTGCCTCCGCCATTGTTGCTCGCTTCTTCTCTACAACACAAGTGCTTGTTGCTTGATTGGTTTCTTCCTTAGCTTCCTTCTCGGTGGATGGATCGATGCGGATATAGATCGGTGGACAATGCACAATATATATGTGGTAGCTAGCAGGAGAGTTAGTCCAACGTGCAAGGAAAAAACTGAAGACGAGAGAAGGAAGGTCGTTGTTGACGTAGCATTACACATGAGCTAGAAGAAAAAGAAGCTAAAGAGGAACACAAGCAAGATGGCACACCCAGCTCGGACGCTTGTCTGCCAAGCATCTTATCTTGAGAGTTTCAGACACACACACACACACGCATGGTTTGGCATGACAACAACGACAATAGAGGAGGAAAGCTAGTAGGACAATGTAATGCACACAAATGCATGGACGTACACGCATCGGAGAAGATGGACGCCGGAAGGCGCGAGCGACAGAGAAGCGTCCTTGTCGTCCGTCGCCGTCGCCATTCCTCTGAAAAACAACAAGACAGAGAGAGATTTCTTTGGCTTGTGGAACTATGCGGAGGCCGCCGCCGACCATTGTTGACCCCATTTGTTGGGCTGCTGCTTTAGGATTTGCTTGGCACTCCAAGGTAACCCCATAAAAGATAGATATCACAGCAAACAAGCAGATGATGGATCCACAGCAGCTGCTTACCTTAGGCGTCCGATCCATCCACCATCAGTTGTGTACACTGTCCTTTTCAGCTCCGTGCAGCAGAGAAACCACCGGATCCAACCACCATTCACTTGCTTAGGCGTTCGGCAAAAGGATGGTTTCAGTTTCAGGCATCCCTTATTTTCATCGTTTTGCAATCTGCATACCATCATTTTTCATTTAACACATCACCATCAACCAGAGTGTCGCTATCAGCTAATTAATTTGTTCATAAACCACAAGCATCCATTCCTGCTGGTGCAAGCATATTCTCTGTTTGCGTAGCAGTCCGAACAATCAAAATGCAAATCTGTTTAGTTTTAGGTTTTAGCTTCTTCTACACAGAACTTGCAGTAGCTCATCAGAGAGTGAAAAATTCATCAGCCATGACTTTTTCTTTTTAGAAAAAAATCGATCAAATGGAAGGAAACAAAAACAAACATGATGTGAACAATATGTTGGGTAAACCAACACTTTCCATTGGTAGAAATAGTAACAGGACCTGGAGGAAAATTTACCAAAGCCCAGTGAATATATTAATCTGAAAGTTGAATGGGTTACATGATTCGAGAAACTCATCCACTTCATATTTGAATGAATCCAAGAACAGCCCAAGTGTAAGCCCAGCTTTCCAGTAATTAAATATGGTAATCATGTTCCTGATCCTACCAAGTAACGCAAAGGAAGCCCTGTACATCAGCGCACCAATAACCTCCACAACGGCAACAGCAAGTCCGGCTGACAGTATGTCCCAGTCACCCGTTTGCCCAATGACGGTAGCGAACGCAGTAGCGCAATAGAATCCAATCAGAAAGAATAGGATCTTCACGGGTAACCCTTTCCTTGCTTTCTTCAGCTTGGCAGACAATTTGTTCCAAAATGATCGAATTGCACTGAAAAGGCGAGTGCTGTTGCTTGACTGGTCACCACTGTCGTCTGACATAGTTCTGATGGCCCATTCCACCTTCCTACATAAAAAAAATGAAAGATGTCTTAATTCTTATTCAAAAATGCACTAAGGCATAGTTGGAAGATGGTAACTGGTATAGATTTCAAAGACAGCAGGAGCTTTGATGAAGGATAAAAGACTGGAAGATGCATAACAGAAGAAAATTAGAGCACTTAGTTATGAGGGGACGACCACTGCTCAAATCATACAATTAACAGTGAACTGACTAAGATTGCACATTTACTAGGATTCTCTAATTCCAAAATGCCGCAAGCAGACACCGAGTTTTGAATCTTTCTAGTGAAGGTGCACAACTACAGATAAAACAAAACAAAGAAACTCATATAATGTGCAATCATAGAGCAATGCACAGATTGAACTCCCACTTTGGAATTTAAGGTTTGGTTCCTGATCAGAAAACACCATGATTCCATGGCATTCTCTAGACTGACTGACTGAGTAAAACTGCTTGACTTTGAAACTGAGTTCGGTAGTGTGGTGTATATGAACCCAAACCTTTCGTGGTTTTGCCAGTGAAAGATGAGACTGATTGCTAGGATTCCCAATCAAAAGCAGTTAAAGCCCAAAAAAAGAAGTGCTCTAAGCATACGCATCTCTGATCTCTCAGTGTCTGCTCAAACATGCATCAGACACACTGACGGATCATCAGTACATCACACAGGCCGCCGCCACTACTAACAGTTTCAGTTACGCGAACAAACCTCGAGTGTCTGGGCAAGGAAGGAGATTTTGCCCTCAGCAAGCAGAGGGTCCCTGGCTTCTCCCAGCAGCAGGAAACGGCAGCTCCCCTCCCAACACGGGGCGCAGCAGCAAAGCCTCGATCCGGAGCACTCCGACCAGCACGGCGAGTTGGCAGTTCCATCGCACAAGGGGAGAGCTGACATGTGCCGCCGCCGGCTACAGACCAAGCATCTGCGCTGCATATTTAGAAGAAAAGCAAATCCGTCAATGTTTCAAATGTTCCGTCCGCGGCCGACGTAACATAGGACAATCGGGAGGAAATCCAGTCATCCTGAGCTCGTTTCCCCTCAAAATTCACGGTGGCCAGAGGCGGCCAGCCATCTAGGCAAGGCAAGGCAA
>Ga0182004_10005625_pt1 | contig 10190 bp, 6 predicted proteins | sample Sormic07211540_1_FD_120479 | JGI IMG/M metagenome (GOLD analysis project Ga0182004, IMG submission 120479) | Endophyte microbial communities from Sorghum bicolor roots, Mead, Nebraska, USA - 072115-40_1 MetaG | ecosystem: Host-associated > Plants > Roots > Unclassified | place: USA: Nebraska...
TTCCTTTTTTGAGGTCCCCGTGTTCCTTCTCCCCCCCACCCCCCCACCGACCAGGAGGACCCCAAAAACGAACCCCCCCCCCCCCCCGCTGTTGCTCCCGAAACTGTAACATATGCCGTAGCTGCCACTCCACCGGCTTACTAACACCCAAATCCACTAAGATGTGGTGGAGGTCGATGCCTTGCAAGACATGCAAGGCATGCAACCAAAGTTCTTTGGTCACCACATAGCTTGAGAAGAGGTGAGTCCCCGTCTCAGATTCTTGACAACATAAGGCACAACCATCATCGTCATGCAGACCATGTCGCTTATGCCTATCCACAGTCCATAACCTATTGTGCAAAGCAAACTAGAAAAATAGCTTCACTTTCAGTGGAGCTCTCGTGTGCAAGAGCTCCTTGGCACCCAGCAGCTTGGTCGAGCCCACGAAGAAGGCTCGGTAGGTGGAAGACACGGAGTAGTTTCCATCTAGCGACCATTTCCAAATGAAACAATCTGACCGCAAGGGATCCAAGGCGGTCCCCCAAACCAACAACCATGTCTTGATGTACTGACACATCACCTGGATTGTCGTAGGCCCAACAATATCCCTAACCCATTGTCGGTTGTTCAGAGCATCCTGAATCGACCGCCCGCACTCAGCTCTCGAGATGCCGTTGTAGAGGAGCGGGACGAAGGAGCACAACGACCCAATGCTGAGCCACCGATCATGCTAGAATCTCGCGCTCATGCCATCCCCAAGCTGAACTGAACAAGAGGTGTCAAACATAGCTGCCACGGTCAGCTCCTGCTTGGCCGGTAGGTGAACCCATCCTCTGTCAGGTTCGACAGAACGCAGTATTCCCACCGAAGGCGCAAAGCGTAGCCAAACAGCCGGAGGTCAATCATTCCAAGGCCCCTATTGGCCGTTGGCAAGCACACCGTCTTCCAGGCTAGCTTGCATTTGCCTCTAGAAACTGAATCCTTCCCTGTCCAAAGGAACGCCCTTCTCCTCTTGTCTATCTGGCCGATCGCCCACTGGGAGAGACACGACGCGATGACAACGTGAACCTGTATGGCTGACAAGGTCACTTTCGTTAGCAGCACGCGTCCCGTGCTCATGAGGAGGCCCGACTTCCAGGTCGGTATTTTCATGGCCACTATGTCGACGAGTGTCTGTTCCTCTGCTCGATGTAGTCTATAAATGGAGAGCGGCACCCCAAGGTACTTGCATGGAAAAGGGGTGATGCGACATGGAAAGGCCCGCCGAACTAGTGCCATCTCTTCAGCAGAGCAACGGATTGGTGAAGCTTGACATTTGTCCGTGTTAGTGACCAGTCCCAACGCTCCCGTGAAGCACTCCAGAATTGCTCGGAGGCAGCGCACATCGCGCGCTGATGGGGAGACGAACACCACCATGTCATCCGCATATAACGACGCTTGGTGCTGGATAACCTAGCCCGGGAACCTAAAAAGGATTTGCTGCATGATCAGCTTCGACGATCATAGAGTTGAGCACCTCCATAACTATGAGAAGAGCATTGGAGACATAGGATCGCCCTGACGCAGTCCACGAGCGTGCAAAATACGGCGCCCTGGCCGCCCATTGATCAGGGGCTTGGGGCTTGCTGAGGACAGCATGATGGACAATAAGTCAGTCCACCGCTGCGGAAAACCGATATGTCGGAGCAGGTCTAGCAAGAAAGGCCAAGCCACGGAGTCAAAAGCCTTGACAATGTCCACCTTGATCAACCATTTGCAAGTGAGGCTCACAGTCCTGAAGTTGTCGTGGATGCATCTCCCTCTGATGAATGCGGTCTGATTTATTTATTTTTGAATTTTAACTATCAGCCAACAATTCCACATCCGTGCCGCAGTATCTATATCTCACATAAGTATGTGAGAATCACAACTAATAATATGATATTTCTTCCTAATTAAATAGTACAAACTGATCAGACCCTAGCTATTCATCCATAACATCACTTTCAGAATTTTCTGAGTTCATTCGAACCTAACTTGGTTTTGACTTTCTTTCATTGTTTTCACATACCTGTAACTAGCTGAGGGACAGTTTGTGGATTAAGAAGTAGAGGAGCTAGGAGTTCCTTGGCTTGCGTGTGCGGGGGAGGGGTCGCTCGGGGTGTAGGAGCTCCTTGATCAATCTGCAGCAAAACTCAACATTAGTCTGTCCATCTTCTTGCTAGCCATCATCATCAGCAGGCAGTCCACCGTCCGACAGTGCACGTCCCTCATAGAGGTCCTGCTCCATATGGGCCTCATCCGATGTTTTGGTCGATCCCTCATGGGACTTCCCTAACGACTGAGGCTTGACACCTGACCCAGGGGAGACGGGATCATCGCCGCTGGAGTTAGAGAAGTAGCAAGGTCCGACCACTGGGCCCACGGAGAGGGAGGACTCCAGGAACATTGGATCATCGTACCTGAGAGGAACATTGGAGGTGCTCGCAGTGGAGCGAGGCCGCCGCTAGCGCCTAGCATCAGCTGCACCATGGAATGATGGTGATACATACGACCCATCATTGGGCGGTTGGCAGCCTGGTCAGGCACGTACTCCATCTCTCCGACCTTTGGTGCACTACTACAAAAATCTTATTGGAGGCGGGCAAAATGGGTTAATAGAGGCGGGCATTGCAACCGCCTCCAATCGATGGCCTCGGTTAATCAAGGCTTAACCGAGGCGATTGCTATGCCCGCCTCGGTTAACCCATTAACAGAGGCAAGCCTATTAGGGTGCCCACCTCTATTAATTGTTTTAAAAAAAATGCTCAAGTGAGCCCAATTGAGCCCGCCGCTGTCGCGCCCACACTGCCGCATCTAGCTCGAGGCTCATCCGTCGTGGACGAATCTAGACCCACTGTTGCCAAATCTAGCCCCACGATGGCTTGATCTGGTCCCGCTGTTGTCGGATCGTGACCAGCCATCGCCAGAGAAGGACCGGCCAACTGCAGATCTGTGAAGAGGAGAGAGGGACGAGTGCGCGAGATGAAGAGAGGAAACCATAGGGAGATGGGGAGAACTGAAGTACCTCCATCTTGTGCTACCCACGGACCCACGCGGCCGCGCTACTCAACCTTGTGTCACTACGCCCGTGGATACCGCGCCCCGTGGACCTATGCCATGGCCCAATGCCATCGTGCCTCATAGATCTGCACCGCTTGTTGCCTGGCCCCGCGGACCAGAGGAAGGGAGGTGGCGCTCATCACGCTTCCGTGCTAGAGAGAAAGAGGGAGAGTGGTGAAGAGAGAGGGAGGTAGTGGAGAGAGGGACCGGAGGAAGGAAGGCACATCTTTTGTTCGAGAGGGAAGAGCGGCGCCTGTGGGAGGAAGGCTGGGAGGGAGTGGCGCTGATGTCTAGTTAGGGTTTAATTTATATATAGTTGACACTAGTATTGAGCCCAGAAATGGTAATGGGCTGGCCCAAATCTTTGGAGGCGGGCCTTACAAAATAACTGCCTCTAAAAATAGATTTATGGAGGCGGTTGTCTTAAAATGACCGTCTCCGTAAATAAACTATTTTTGGAGGCAGTTGTCTTAAACTGACCGCCTCCATAAATCGATTTTTGGAGGCGGTTGGCTTTTGACTACCTCTGCTAATTGATTTTACGAGGCAGACAAATATGACCACCTTCGTAAATGAATTGACTGTCTCCGTTAATTGTTTGGTATTTTTGGAGGCGTTGGGTTTTGTGACTGTCTCGGTAAATGTTTGGACATTGTCTTGCAAAATCATTTGTGTAGTAGTGGTGGTGGGTTTATTGAGTTGTTTGGAATGTTCTGAGATGACGGTGTGTTGGGATGGCTGGCAGAGCAAAATGGTGGGAAAGCTAGGCGGCTGTGGATGCTATCGGCCGAGAAGGTGAGCCAGGAGCGGAAGGTTGTCGCCGGCTGGAGCTTCAGTGGCGTGAGATGTGGCCGAAGCCCTTGCACTTGAGGCAGCGAACAGGGTCCCTGCTCTGTGCAAGTGCCCGGCGAGGCGCCTTTTAAAAAACTCTCGGCCATCCATGGTGTGTCCACGGGCAGCGTCCTGCGCTGCTCGTCTAGTCTCGCGTCTGTAGTGTTCCATCTTGGCGAGGCACAGGCTTCGAGCATTACTATTTATTTTTGGATTTTATTAACAATCAGCCAACAATTCCACATCCATACAATATCTACCTCACATATGCTCAGGGCAGCGCAAATTGTTTTACAAGCCAGCCACAAATGCTCAGGGTGGAAGGCACCGCTGCTGCATCCTTCCCTAATGGATCATATTTCGCCATTTCTATGCATGCACTACTAAAGAAATAGTTTTCATTACACCATTTTCACGTAGTAAGCGTTGGTCACCACATGTCCATAAAGGACCCAACGTTGAAAATCATTTTTGGTTCAGAATGGAACATGGACGGTGGTGAAAATGAATTTGACCACCAGTTCATCTTATGAGCAAACAGTAAACATTCTCACTGCCGGTTCGTGTTGAGAAGAACCGATGTTAAGAGCCCCCTCACATAAGCAAAATTTGGATCCTCAATGTATTTAGTAAGGTTGCTACCATCTGAACTCTATCCTCTTACCATCTCTCTCTCTCTCAACTCAGTGTTATCCTCCCCCCTCTCTCCCAGGCTCTATCCCTCTGTTTCTCCCTTCCCCAGGCTCTCGCCCTACCATCTGGTGTACCAAACCACCCGGCACATGGTAGACACTCGACGGGATGACCCCCTTGGCGTGGATGTGTTGGCCCTAACCACACCCATGCCTGCCCTTGCAACAGGCATGCTGACCCTAGTGGTGGTGCACCTCCCCATTGCGGTGGGTGCTTCCCTTCGCTCACAGGTCCCCCGCCCCCCCAGTGGCGAAGCTAGAGCAAATTAGAGGGTGGTGCACTTGCCTTGTGGGTGCATAGACTTGTGTTATATGTGGTGCATATATGGTAAAATTTTAGAAAAAACCACTGTTTTTTCAAATTTTGGGTGGTGCATTTGCACCCACTAGCTTGTTGCTAGGTTCGCCCCTGCCCCCCCCCCCTCAGCGGGGGCAGAGGAGGCTCTATGGCAGCAACGGTGAGGCGGCGTCCCTACGGTGTTGATCTATGATCGGGTGGACGAGGGCATCAGGGTTTGAATCAGCCAACAGTGTCGAGGGGCGTAAGGACACGACCGGTGCCATGGGTGTGGCGGGCACGCACTTGACCTTGACTTTTTAAAAAAAAATTTATCGATTTTCATGGCCAGTTTGATACCAACATTTGATGAAGATGGGCATAATCGTCCACTTCCACTGCCAAAACATGAAGACGGTGATGGGGCCTCTCAACCTGTTGGGGTGAAGATTTTGGCATAATTATGGTCCGTACAATGAAAAGGGGTAATCCCACCTACTTCCAGAAATGTCTACCTTGAGTTCATCATAGTTGTTTCTTCTTTTTATTCAAAGTAAAAGAAATTAAATAACCCGTTTTTTGGCTTCTCCATAATCGATTGCAAGAAATATCTATATGTACCATACCAACATATATAAGTATTTACATGTATATTTGAGAGATGATTTTGTTTACTTTTATAGTGACTGAGGTACATCGAATATTTATCGTTCATAATGACACATATGGGTAGGTTGAATGCAAACTTAGGAGGTTATTTTATCTTTTATAATCACAAAGGTGGATAACTTATAAAAACTTTAGGGGTATTTTAAATCATCTTTTGTTATAGAAGATGGGAATTTAGATACAACGTTAGAAGGTTATTTGAAATTATCTTTCATAATGGTTAAGAAGGGTAATTAGATGCAATGTTATGTGGTTATTTGGTAGTATGTTTTATAATGACAAATTTTTGAAATTTAGATGTCAATTTTGGGGGCTATTTGAATTATCCTTCATAATGACAGTTATGGGTAATCTATATACCAATTTAGGAGGTTATTCTGAATGATCTTGTGTAATGGCGGAGGAGGGTAATTTAGATACAAAATAAGGGGGTCACTTTATGTATTTTTCTTAAAGACAATGGTGGGTAATTTTTATTCTAAATTCAATATATCCATTTGCTATTTATCGGTGATGATGATTCAAGTCTACCAAATTCAAGGTCAGATGTTTCTGATTATTATGAGGATTTCTAGGATTTATCTTTTTTCCTAGTGCGCCTAGTGAGAATTAACATGGTGTTTCCGTTCAGGCCTCTAACTAGTAATTGTAAGATAAGATGTACATGCCTCCATAGTCCATATTATTTCCATTTCAGCATGCTACAAAATAATCTGTGTTTATATAACCTTGATATTTTGGCAATGAGCAGGGGCAATCATGGCTGGAGGGAATTCAACTAGAGACCACTGCTCCTACAATGCACTCAAACAATGCTCCTCCCGGATTATATGCGATGGCCAATCCCTGTCCTTGTTCCACAAGAGCATCAGACACAGGTTGTGGCTTGTGAACGCTCTGTTGGTCGCCAGCGCCATCCTGGCGGGAGTCATAGTTGGGATAGGCATCTTTGGCCAACGTTACCGCTACCACCGCCTAACTAGGTTCATCTTTGTTGGAGCCACCACCTTGTTCTTGCCTGTCATGTCCACCGCTGTCCCCTTGGTCGCTGGATCAAACTACAATGTCACAGACACAGATGAGGGGCGGTTGGCTGCAAGATGCGATCCAGAATTTCAATCTCCCGTGGTCATAGTATGGGCATCCCTTGTTCAGATAATCATGATCAATACCAGTGCAATAGTTGCTGTTGATGACAGAGAAGGCAGAAACATAGGTCCTCCTTTTGACCTGCTTGTTCAGGGCCTCTGGACCTATTACCTAGGTGTCACCTACTTCACTAATAATAGTGGCATAAATTCCAGAGATGGACTTATTACTTTTGTTGTGCTTATAATTGGACTTGAAGGGATACCTTTTGCTCTCACATGTGCCAAAATGGTGTTCAAATATTATGCATTTGAAAAGGCACGGCAATCCTTTGCTCTCGGAAACAATCCTCATCTTATTTTTGCCTACATGCGGCAACCACCACCGGTACAAGCAAGGACAAGTCACCGTAGAGAAGCAGCAGCAGTAACTAATGAGGATGCTCCTCCTCCACCTCCACTAGTGGTTATGGGAGAGGGAAAAAGAAACATGGAGAAGCAGTCTCATGGGTATGTATGGAAGGGTGACTCAGGCATGGCTGTGCACGGTAAAGATGGCCTGGTAACTATTGACAGTGTTTGGAAGATGACAGCCTGCTTCTTTCCGTTCTCAACACTGCAGCGACTACAAGACTTATGCTTGTCCTTTGCGTTCTTCAAGTTGTTGCGGTGCCGGTTTGCAGGGTACAATGTCCACACTGCTAATGCCTCGAGTGACATGTTCACTTTTTTCTGGAGCTTGCTGCTCAAGGAGGGAGACCACAACAGGGTGTTTCGGTTGATTTCAGAGGAGATTTCTTTTGTTCATGACTATTATTACACATCCATACCGATCTCCTATTCCAAGTGCTGGTTGCCCATCGTGGGTATCTTTATTTCACTCTTGAGCATAACTTATTGCATCTTGGCTGCAACGTGGCTCAGCTTCCTTTTAGCTGTAAATACTAGTTCACCTCAGCTTTTGTGTTTCATCAGTTGCACTGAAAATCAGTTGCAAACACAATTGGACATAAGATTGTATGGAAGCTGGCTCTTTGGTCTGGTGCCACTACTTTTTCTTTTAGTGTTAGTTTTCATTACTGAGGTGAGGGACATGGCTTCCTACGTCTGCTCTAACTGGACCAAAGTAGCCCTCGTGTGTCGCCTCCTAAACCGTGCCTCCTCCTCCTCATCGAAGCATTCTCTTTGCATTCAGAAATGTGCCGGCCTTTTGATCCGCTGCAGATGCAAGTTATTGAGGAGGCATTGGGATGAGAAAATTGGCCAGTTCTCAGTATTGGTGCTTCAACCAAGAGCAACCCCGCTTGGTCTTCTCTGGTACCTTTTCCCTTTTTTACCAGACCAGAACAGGAAGGTCAGTGTGCCAGCAGTAGTGAAGGTTTGCATCATGCAAGCGCTAAGAAGGACTAGAGATGATGGAGGACAGCTCAGCAATGGAGCAGCATGTCTCCGCCGCTGCCGAGACCTTGGTGAAAGCTTCAACTGGGCTTGCAGCAACAAGAGTACATCTTATACCATACTCACATGGCACATCGCCACAAGTATACTTGAGGTCAGGTACCCAAACCTGAATGACGAAGGACAAGGTTCTCCACCACTTTCCAACACTGACTACAAAATGGTTGCCACCCACCTATCACGGTACTGTGCTTACCTCGTGACATGGTGCCCTGAGCTGCTTCCCGATGACCACGAATGGAGCAGGAGCCTGTACGAGAATGTCAAGAAGGACACTCGGCGTGTCCTTGCCGGCTGCACGGCAGGAGATTCATTGACGCAGGAAGTCAAATGCCAACAGCTGGTCGAATTGCTGAGTACAAAAGCGAAGCATCAAGTAGTCAAGGACGGCGCGAGGCTGGGAGAGCAATTGGCGAAGCTGGTGCTACATGGTGGTGATGATACGGCGTGGAAGTTGTTGGCTGAATTCTGGTCGGAGATGGTCCTGTATGTTGCGCCGTCCGACAATCTCAAAGGGCACAAAGAGGCAATCGCCAGGGGCGGCGAGCTGATAACGCTGCTATGGGTGCTGCTCTTCCATGCTGGGATCGTCAGCAGGCCAGGCGAGAACAACAGTGCTGCTGCTGCTGCTGCTGCTGCTACCTCTGCCGCTGGTGTGGTCTAATGGAGTCTTATCCTATTACCTACTACTCATACATGCATGTTTTAATTCAGGGTTGGTTTGTTATGCTTTCGCCAACAAAAAATCAGCGTTGGTTTTAATTATTTCATACTTTGTCGCCTCGCTGTACGCCTGTCGGCCTGTGAGGTAATGTTTCTGCATGCCGAGTGCATTTCATTTGATGAGGTGCCACTCTGAATGATGTTGTCGTCGCTGCTGATGTGATAATGGTACTCTTGTCTTCTGTATCAATTGTAACTAGTCTGTTTGGTGTCCTGCCTGAAATAATGTTGTAATGAAGCTCTTAAGATTTACTAATAATTCAGATACAAATTGTTTACTGTCTCCACATACTGTGTGATGATCCATGTATGTGTAAGCTTTTGTACGAATGACTTGCATGGTAGAATAACGTTTGATGAGTAAGTGCCAAAGAATTTTTTTTTCTAGACCACGTCGGGAGGCATGTTTTTCATTAAGCAGGAATAGCTTTGAAGGATACAGCTAGTTACACGGTAACCATATGTTGCCGAACATAGAACCAAAACACTCAACAGCAAAGGAACAGGCAGTAGCCAAGATGGCTAAAGAGGAAGCGGGGAGAGGACTACTAAGAAGACACCAAACCTAGAAGAGCCAAGAAGGGTTTAAACCCTGCCAGTTCCCAGACAACAATATCATCCATAATTCTTGTTGCCAGCTGTAACAGTGTCGAGGTGACTGCATCGAAAGTTCTCGCATTCCTCTCCTTCGAAAGCAGCCAGCCCACTAGAAAAAAAGCAAGTCGAATCCACACCGAAGTTGCTTAGGGACTGCCTTCCTGCTGTGAACCCACCAATGCATCACAGGCTCCTCATTGACAACAACGAAGCCCTGCAGGTGCAGCTTGCTGAAGCAAATTTGCCAAACTTCCCTACTGAAACAACAGCCCAGAAGAATGTGATCAATGGTCTCAGGTAGTTGGTCACATATGACACAGGTGGCCGAAGTCTGTAGACCATGGCAGAAGCGGCGTTCTGCGGTCCAGCAGCGCCGATGCATTTTTTTTTCAAAACTACATGCATCTGGATGTTGGTTTAGTTTTCTCTTCTGCATTTTGTAGCCAAATCAAGTCATGAGGCCAATATATTGCCAATTGCTGCCTGCTTCCGTTGCCAAGCAAATATTGTCTCGTGCCTCTCCATTGTCCTAATGGGCCAACAGAGAACACGCTCGCAAATTCAGAAAAAACAATCCTCCTTGAACTACTATCATAGTCCAATTTCTTTTTCGAACATCACAAATGGAAATCTTAACCCCCCCCCCCCCCCCCCCCCCCCCCCCCCCCCCCCATCCCCCCCCCCCCCCCCACTCTTCTTTTTTTTTGATTCACAACCACAAAATTTAAAAAAAAAAAAATTTACCAAAAAAAAAAAAAAACAAAACTATAATTAATAAACAACAAATATAAA
>Ga0182004_10005626_pt1 | contig 10189 bp, 7 predicted proteins | sample Sormic07211540_1_FD_120479 | JGI IMG/M metagenome (GOLD analysis project Ga0182004, IMG submission 120479) | Endophyte microbial communities from Sorghum bicolor roots, Mead, Nebraska, USA - 072115-40_1 MetaG | ecosystem: Host-associated > Plants > Roots > Unclassified | place: USA: Nebraska...
ATAACTAAGTTATATGTGATCCAATGAGTATGAAATTTTTACCATAGTTCAAGCATACAATAATGAGCCTACCATAAAAATTTTACCACAATTGGACCATAGGAACTACATATATGAATTATTTTAATTAATTACAGAAAAACATAGATTTAAAGCTACAGAAAAAACTTTATACTAAAGTATATCATATTATATATTCACTATATAGATCTACTCATCAGGAGTCCAACAAAATTGAATTTTTTTATTTTATGATTTTTCTATGATTTATTATGATTTTTCAAAAATTCAGCGTAAATAAATAAAAAAAAAAGACAAAACTATCCTCTAAAACCACTCGAAGGGGTTATTTGACCGGTTTTAAAAGTTCAGGGGGTAGAATATCCGGTTTTATACTTTGAGGGGTAAAGTATTCCACCTTAGATAGTTTGGGGGGTTATGTAGACTTTTTCCAAAAAAAAATTATAGACGGTTAGTTGTTTACCAAACTATTAGAGAGATGCTCTTATATCGCCTATCCTTGACGTATCACACAGAAAGTATTATATTAAAAAATGGGGGGACAGAAACTTTTCTTCAGTGCCAACCTCGTTCAACCCTTCCTCTTGCATCCGGAAGTAGGCATAATAGGCATACATAACCCCAGCTAAGATAATAAACCAAAATCAGTGAATTTTCATTCCAACCAAAGGATAACCAGTTAACCACATAGAAACAAAAAATATAAATTTCTGATGCATACAAAAACAAGGAGATTGGCACACAATTAATCTGCATCACAACTAATTGAGCTGCTAAAGGATTTCTGAGGATGTCTACATAATGATCATGCTGATGAAACACAATAGGCAATACGGTGTAGAAGACGTCATGGTGACGCCTTTGCCTATGCCAAATGGGGTGGCTATCTGTGACAACCAAAGCTTGTATAAGGGCTCTGGATAGACCTGCTGTGGAATTATGATTCACCAGGTTTGTAGTATCAACTTCAGCCTCTATTTGAAGCTCTTTCCCTCTCCCGCTTGTTATACAGCCTCTCAAGAACACGCTTGGCCTCACATGACGGGAAATTGCTCAGATCATAGTAATGTGGCGCGATATCAATTAGCCTGCACATAAGTCACACAGAAAATATCAACATATCCATCTTCAAAAGGTCAAACTAAACAAACGATCAGCTTTGTTCAGGTAGTAGCAACTCACCATTCCCCACCGATATCGGTGACTGTGCGGATGAAATTCCTGGTGGTCAAGACGTATTCATTGTAGATGACCCACTCTGGCTTATGGTCCATACAATTGGAGGGATGAAGATGGACAACCTAACAAGGAAGGGTTACAAGACTTCAATATACCACACCCTAAGCAAGAAAACTTAAGATTCTTTGAACATGGAAAATAGAAACCTGGTTGTCTTTTACAGTCAGGTAATGTCCAGTTCGCTCCAGGTGAGCGACCTGCATGAAATACCCTGCAAGCATGGCTTTCCTTATATTGACATAGTACTCACGGCTATTGAAATCCGTGCTGCACATCTTGAGGTTGAATCTAGTCATGATGCGAACAAGCTGTTGTCTGACATTGTCTGCAGACTTAAGTGCTCTGGAATTGATAAAGTTCTCGTAACACCACTGGGGATCTTCATCTGCATCGCCAATAAAAATAACTGTTAGGAAGGGAAAACGATGGAAGCAACTGAGACAACTCAAAGCCTCTACTGAAATTAGTGGTTCACTTTGACTTTCAACAGGTGGTTCAACAAGGATGGGTCCATAAGCCCAACAAATAGCCACATGCATCCGTAATTGAATTTGAAAGAGGCTTATGGACTTACTGTTTTGCTTGTATGCATGGTATACATTCAGAAGCGTCAGATGGTCCCCATCAATATGGCCAAATCGAGCCTTCGCCTCATCAGCAGCCTTTTGAGCCTCCCTAGGCCGGAGGAAGCAATTGGGTACTAGAGAAAGAATATGGTAATAACAGACGAAGTCCACGGTGGTCAGCAGATGCAAAGAGGCGAGACGATACCATTTGCTTTGTCAGAATAACTCAACAAACAGCAATTATCTGCATCAGCCTAAACTGTATGATCATTTCGACCAATAGCTCAAGAAGCCAGGTGAATGACAGTTGCTGATGACAGCCGATTAAAGAAATGCACAAGAAAATGATGCTAAGTGCACATGCAGTAGTATGCATGCAAGCTCACATGCTACTGCCTCCATCCCAAATTATAAGTCATTCCAAGGATCTTTGGGAGTCAAAGCATCTCAAGTTTGACCAAATTTATATGGTAGGATAATAACATTTATGATATCAACTAAGTATCATTAAGTTCTTCATTAATTATATTTCCATAGCATATCTATTTGATGCCACAAAACTTTGTAATTTTTTCTATAATTTTGGTCAAACTTGAGATGCTTTGACTCTCCAAGATTCTTGGAATGACTTACAATTTGGGATGGAAGAAGTATAATAAAAACCTAGCACTCCGCTTGAACAGAACTGACAAGCAAAGTAGTCCAGATAAACATATAGACAAGATAATTTTTAGAACTGCAATTTGTTAACATACCTGACAGCATGGCAGATATTGATAAGATCTCGTTCGAACAGTTGTACTTTGGACTGATGACAAGCATCTTCGACATTTGTGGATCCAGGGGAAACTCACTCATCATCTCACCTAACTGTGTTAGATTACCTTCATCATCTAGTGCACCCAAATAGTTCAAAACTTCTAAGGCCCTCATTAGAGTTTCTGGCGCTGGAGGATCCATAAAGTCAAAATGTACTAAATCATCAATTCCAAGTTTCTTCAAGGTCAGAACTGTATTTGCCAGGTTCGACCGAAGAATTTCTGGGTATGTCTGTGGTTGCAAATCCTCATTGAAACTCTTCTCTGTGTATAGCCTAAAGCACTTCCCAGGTTGCGTTCGTCCAGCACGACCAGCTCTCTGATGAGCACTTGCCTTAGAAATTGGTGACACCAGGAGGGATTCCACCCTTATTCTTGGGTTGTAAACTTTCTGTTTGGAAAACCCTGGGTCTATCACATAAACTATGCCATCTATAGTTAAGGATGTTTCAGCAATGTTTGTGGAGACAACAATTTTCCTTCCAGGAGGACCTCCTTCCTTCAATGGGGCAGGAGCAGGTTCAAAAATCTTCTGCTGCATGGCTGGAGGCAGTGTAGAGTATAAAGGCACGACTTTAACTGTGCCAACCTGATCTCCCATATTATTAATTTCCTTATTGATTTTCCGACATGCATCCTCAATCTCCTCTTCTCCAGTAAGGAATACAAGGATATCACCAGCAGGTTCACACATATGTATTTGCACAACTGTCCTGATAGCAGCCTCTAGATAGTCCCTCTCTGGTTCTTGGGTATAAAATATCTCAACTGGATGAAGTCTCCCAGGCACCTTCATCAAGGGTGCACCACTGAAGTAACCCTGGAATTTCTCTGCTTCAAGGGTAGCGCTCATAACAACAAGCTTCAAATCTGGTCTATTTTTTAGAACCTCCTTTAGAAGCCCAAACAGAACATCTGTTGCCAAAGTCCTCTCATGAGCCTCATCAAGAACAATCACCTTGTACTTCTCTAAAAGTGGGTCTGCCATTGCTTCTCTCAAAAGCATACCATCTGTCAAATATCTGATAGGAAGCAATAGTGTTCAACACAACAGGATTAGATCAGAATACCTAAAAAAGAAAAGAAACATACACTCCATATCAATCTGCCAAAAGGATAGTGCATCTAATCATGTTCTTAAACGAAACATATAGAGACATATAAAAAGGCTTACTTGAGAACAGTTTTGTGGCTGCTGCAATCCTCAAACCGAATGCTGTAACCCACTTCTTCCCCAATAGTAACATCCATCTCCTCCGCCACACGCCTGGAGACTGACATTGCTGCAACCCTCCGAGGCTGAGTGCAAGCAACCATGGAACGGTTACTCAAGCCTTCCGCCTCAAGAACAAATTGGGGGATCTGTTCAACATAACGCAAATCAATCATTAATAAACAAATGACCAATTGGCCTTGCCCATAAGTGGCTAGCCCCTAAAACATCTATCCCCTGACCTTGGCCATAAACAATAGATAGAATAGAAAATCAAAGCCATCCAGTAACCTAATCGGGGATCTGCTCAGCATATAACCCAAATAAACCATCACAAGTGTTGAGCAAGGCTACGGACAAATACCATATAATATAATAACAAAGCCATCAGCCCTTCACACGAACAAAACGAACAATAACCTGGCCTCAATCATGCAAACAAGTGCACAAATATGTCTGACCACTTTACCAAAGGAACGATTGGGCAATCTATATAGCACTATCTCCTAACCTTAGCTACAAACGATATAATTAATAAGAAAATCAAACATGACAGAAACCTAATCAGCAGGGCATAGCCGCGTAGGAGAAGGCGTATGGGTATTGTAGCGTTTGCGGTACCTGAGTTGTCTTCCCGCTTCCCGTTTCACCGACGAGGATGAGGGTCTGGTTGTCGCGGAGAGAGCGGAGGAACTCCTCCTTCTGCTGCCACACGGGGAGCGTGCGGCGCTTCTCGAGGATCTCGAAGTACCGTGCCGTGTAGGGCCGCCCGTTCCACCGGTTGACAGACGGGTTGCCCCCCGCCGCGGTGGCGGCGGCGCCGTTGGAGGCGGCGCGGCCCAGCTTGGCGGAGACGGAGGTCTCGTCGACCACGTCGAAGAGGCTCACCTTCCGCTTCCGCTCCGTCCCCATGGCAGCGGCGGCTGCGGCGGCGGCTGCGGCGGAGGCGAGAGACGACGAGCGGTCCTTGGCTCACGCGGTTCCCAGGAGGAGGCGGGAGAGCGGGAGGAGAGGAGGGTGGGGGAGGCAAACCCTAGCTTTGTTCTGGAGGTCGTTCGATTTTATATTTGGGAAATTTTGCACAGACAAATAGCAGGTCCGCGAGAGCGTGAGGCCGAGGCGCCGAGCGAGCAATAGGAGTAGTAGTAGGACGGTGCGAAGGCGGGTTCTTGGAGTTATGAAAGCGGGTTCCTTCAGTTATCCAAGGTGCCTTTCGCCCTTTCCTAAGTTCTGGCTCCGTTGCAAAATAAATATGATTCTTGCCTCCTAAGAAATCAAACGTTTTTATTTTTAATTAAATATATATTAAAAATATTAATATTTATAATGTATAATTAGTATCATTAAATAGACCATTAAATATATATTTATAATAAATTTATTTAGAAATATAAATACTACATGTATTTTCTACCAATTTATTCAAATTGAGAAAGTTTGATTTACATATATCTCATAGCGACTTCTATTTCGAGATAGACATAATATGTAATAACATAACTGAATTTTTCTGAATAATTAGGTAAACCTCATACACAAAGAAGCGGGTGTGCCTCCATCAGGATCACATCCACAACTGTTCGAATACAAACATGTGCAAATGCATCCCCTTTTATGTTTATGTTTTTTAAAACAAAGTTTTTCAAGTGTGTTTATTTTTGCAAAAGGGGTTTTAAAGTATGGAGAATTATCCCATATCGATTTCTCATCCATATTTTTTTGGAAAAAAGAAAAAAAAACTCATTTTCAAGAGTACCTCATGTCTCTTCCCTATCTGTTGACAATTGGCAAATAGGACGGCATCGTGCATAAAAATGTGTGAAGCTTTTGTCACGAGCATCTCTCTTCTCGGCGTCGTCTTCTAAAGGTGGAAGGGTGTGGGAAAGAGTAGAGAGTAAAAAATGATTCCCTATGCAAATGTACCAGAGAAAAAATAATATATGAAAATGATTATGATAATTTAGAAATAATATAGTGATGTCAAATTGTCTTTTATTTTAGAAGTGAATTATTGAAAACTCTTAGAAATGTTTTTATTTTTCTCTCAATACTTTTTTAGGAGTTACAAAATTATATGTTTTTGAGAGAAAAAATAGATACTCTTAGAGCGGAGACTTTGCTCCACTGAAGGTGGCAAAGGCAAAATGTTGCCGAAATTGATGGTCCTCACTTAGTCACTTTTGTTTTTGTACACTGGGTATAAAGTTTTGAGATGTCACATCTGGTATCACATAAGAGTATCTCATGGGGTGTTTAGATACTAATAAAAACAAATTACAAAATTCGCCAGCAAACCTGAGACATATTTATTAAGTCTAATTATTTTATTATTAGCACACGTGTTACTATAGCACTTTATTATCAAATCTTAGACTTTCGCAAAGTAGTTGTAATATTGTGCAATTAGTTATTTTTTAGTATATATTTAATGATTTTTATGCATGTGTCTAAACATTCGATGATGGTGTAACTTTTGGGGGGAGACACTAAACAAGGCTTGGTTGGAGAAAAATTTTGGTTTTGGCTACTGTAGCACTTTCATTTGTATTTGATACTTATTGTTCAATTGACTAACTAGTTTCAAAAAATTCGTCTCATAAATTACAGATAAATTATGTAATTAGTTATTTTTAAATTTATATTTAATACATGTGTTTAAAGATTTAATCTGACTGAGAATGTTGAAAAATTTTGGGAACTAACTTAATGATGAAGTACAGAAATTTAGCATGTCCTCCGTTTATGCCACGACGATGATTGACCCACATGACAAACCTATCAGGCAATGGATGGGCCTCGTGCGTCCGAGCGCACCAGGCCTGCAGGCCCAGGGCAGCCCAGACGATCGCCCTCAGTGCCAGACCCACCGGCCCACCGCCGTGAATGCGATGCGCCCCTCGTGGCGGAGAAAGAAAACCCGCACCCCTCCACCACGCCTAGCACGAGCACGACGGCGCGCCACGAGCAGACGGGAGCAGCAGTAGAACACGTTACACCGCCATCACATCATCGCCCCCCCGTCAAGACCAAACAAAGTGTCAAACCAACCAAACAAACAACACAAGACGCCTCGAGCCACTTAAACAGAAGAGCCGCTGCGCCACAGCGACCGGACGACCGACGGCCGACGCAGCGCGCGCCCTGCCCCAGCGCCGGGATCGAGAGGAAGGGAGGAGGGGAAGTGGGGAACCAGCCGGCGCGCGTGGAGCCCGCCGTCGCCGCGCGGCCTCGCCTCGGCGGGCCCATGGGGGGAAGGCTGGTGTCCGTGCTCCGGTGGCCGCCGGACCTGGGCCTGCCCAGCCTGGCCGCGCTGCTCCCCTCGCCGCCCGCGCACCTCCGGGTCCAGGTCCAGGAGTGGTGGCAGTGGCAGTGGTCGCGCCCCGATGAGCAGCTCGGCGCGTCGGCGCGGCGGTGGCCCGAGCTCGTGCGGGACGTGCCGCTCCTGGTGGACGCCGCGCTCTGGGGCGTCGTCACGGCCGTGGAGTCCGTCGCGCTCGTCTCCATGATGTGCTGCTTCTTCCTCTGCTGCGGCTGCACGCTCTGATGAACCTCGCAGTGCCACCGAGCAAGTGCTGCTGCTGCTGCCAGTATGGATGATTCCTCCATCTCCATGCGATTTCTTCGTTTTTACTGCGTGTGGTTGTGGTGGATTAGCTTTCTTAGGTAGATTTTGTTTTGTTTTGTTTTGAACTTTGTTGGGTAGAAGAGTTACTGTCATGGCAATGGTAACTAGGATATGATCTGTGATCTGTGATTGTATTTGACCGTCGGTTGTGCGCCATTTGGGGATCTATGACTTGGAGCAGGCTACTGTAGCGAGAGTTGTGGAGGGGGGTTACTAAAATTGGAGGGTTTTAGTAGTAGGTGCGTGGTGGGAACGGAGACGACTTTAGTTGCGGGAAAAATATCCCAGTTTCTTCTTATCTTAATCACCCGAGTCAGTGGCTTCAGTTGCGTACCAGTGTACTCCTAAGCAGAATTCTAGAATTATGCCATTTGACATCCTCTGGCATTGGCATTCCTCCCATCTAGAACCGGAGGTACAGGCCTCGTGCTACTGTCACGTCCTATTCCTTGGGGCATGATCCACCACTACCTGGTCTGGACCATACTCGTCGTGAAGTCGCTCGGCCAGGGAAGATCCTAACCACGGGTTGGTTCAGCATTTGGGCCTGCAATGCACACGGAACCGTACGTACATCTTCTCTCTTCCGGTATTTTGCCGCCACCGAGGCAGGATGTGGTTTCGATTTTTGTTGTTGGAGTCGAATGCCCGATAATAATCCCATTGTATGTGCCATCCCACATGCAAAGGGCCAACTCCAAGCACCTGCAGACACGACTCTTGTCGCATTAGCGTTCCTGCCAAAATCAGCCAGCCTACTTCTAGTAGTACGTTACTACGTACTCCGTAGTAACTACAGTAGCACAGCAACAACGCCCAGATGCCAGCCAGCAGCAATCATGCTCCCATCCGAAACCCACAGGAGCCGCGGTCCCTCCCAGTCGGGGCGCCCCGCGCCCGCCACCGCCACGGCGCCAAGCGAACTAGGAAGAGACGCCGCTACCTCCCATAGTCAGGCCTTGTTTAATTCCGAAAAGATTTCGGATTTTGGTACCGTAGTATTTTTGTTTGTTTGTGGTAAATATTGTCTAATCATAAACTAATTAGACTCAAAAGATTCGTCTCGTAAATTACAGACAAACTGTGTAATTAGTTTTTGTTTTCTTTTATATTTAGTGTTTCATGCATGTGCCACAAGATTTGATATGACGGAGAATCTTGAAAAGTTTTTAAATTTCAGGATGAACTAAACAAGGCCTCGGTGTTTGTCGCCGGCAAGCAAAACGCACGGAAGAATTTACCCCGGCAGTCTTCTGTGCCGTGCAGCAAAAAAAACGGCTATCGGGAGCTAGTATTGGGTGGCTGGGTGCTGGACGGGGCCCGGATAAGGACGAAACACCGTTTCTGGGGCACAACCTCTGGTGTGGTGTCAATTCCGAACGGGTGGCTGCCTGGCTATTAAGTTCGTAAACCTCCTTTTCCGTCGCTATCGAGCATAATTTGCTTTTCATACGAATCAATGTGTATGGAGCCAATGTGAGCATATCCAACGATAACCGAAGTCTATTATTGCTTTGTATGCGAATCAATGCGTGTGGAACCAATTTGAGTATATCTAACGATAACCAAAGTCTGCTTTTGCATCATTTCAGTGCTTCCGATAACTCCCGAAGTCTGCTCTTTGCATCATTTCAGGCCGTGTTTAGTTCCTCAACGAAAACATTTCATTATCCCGTAGCACTTTCGTTTGTTTGTGATAATTATTGTCCAACTATGGACTAACTAAGCTTAAAAGATTCGTCTTGTCAATTTCGACCAAACTGTGTAATTAGTCTTTATTTTCATATATATATTTAATACTCCATGCATACGTTTAAAGATTCGATGTGATAGAGAATCTTGAAAAATTTTAGGTTTTTGGGTAGAAGTAAATAAGGCCTCAGTGTTTCTGAAAATTGGAAATATCATCGCAGAATTGTTGTAGCTTCGAAGCGGCACAGCAGATTTACATCCCACAAGACCTTAACAAAGCAACTTTCACTTGTGTTATAAATCGTACTATTTCTAGCAGTTAGTAATATTTTTCTCTTACAATAAATCAGTGAACAATACTTTTAGCTATAACTTTTTAGATAAACGAGTATGCTCTTAACAGAAAGTTTGTTTTCTCACACCGAAAGAGAAACTATTTGTTTTAGTATTGTATGCGGCAACTAAATAAAAATAGCATAATATAAGCATTTTTAGCTTACCGCACCAGGCGTTGCAAAACAACTCCGTACTTATAAAAAATCGAGCAAGCAACTTTTTTAGCTCGATAATTTTCCACCAAGATACAGCTAGCATAATTCATTGAGGCGCATTTTACATGTGCCAAAAATATCATAAATGAGAACCACGTAAATTATTATCTTGGTGGACAATTCAGACGCCACGACGCATTGAATTATTGTTTTCTAGGGTTCTTGTCTGTTTTCTTTTTCTCCATCGTTGTCAAAAAGAAAAGAAAAATGTGGAGAGGATTATCCATCTTTAAATCCAGATTTGAATGGCTGACCTTATCAGTCGAATCTGTCAGCCATTCAACAGTGTTTTTCCCTCACAATAAATCAACCAACAGTACTTTCTGTATGGTTTATTGTTAACACTTGCTAACACCACTTGAATACTAGGTTGTCATCCCTAGCATGGCACTAGAGTGTACTATGGTATTTATACGCACACAGATAATCCGCAAGCGCACGGATACCGTTGAAGCTTTTACCCA
>Ga0182004_10005627_pt1 | contig 10188 bp, 7 predicted proteins | sample Sormic07211540_1_FD_120479 | JGI IMG/M metagenome (GOLD analysis project Ga0182004, IMG submission 120479) | Endophyte microbial communities from Sorghum bicolor roots, Mead, Nebraska, USA - 072115-40_1 MetaG | ecosystem: Host-associated > Plants > Roots > Unclassified | place: USA: Nebraska...
AGGGGGGGGGTGGGGGGGGGGGGGGGGGGGGGGGGGGGGGGGGGGGGGGGGGGGGGGTTGGGGGGGGGTTGATTTTGGGCAAAATGTGCCGGTTTTGGCTTAAGGTTCATGATTTTCCCGCAAGGACTCTCCTTGTACACGCTAACGGAGAGCAACAGTGACATAATAAACGTGAAAATTGAAGATACATATAACGACTGATTAGAGGTCACTACCATTAATAGCCAGTTAACATAATTCGATATTAAAGAAACACGATTAACATCAATCCTATTCCGTATCTCAGAACAAGCAATCGGGATCTTTTGGGTTCCTGATAGACTATTTTGCTTTAGGTACCAAATTTTAGAAAAACATTGCAGACTATAACAACATATAATTGACTAACCTATATATACATCATGCACACACACACACACACGTGTTGAGCAAATTAGTCTAACCAATTGAAGTGCTAACCTAGCTGCTGAGGGCTTAGGTCTTCATGTCATTGCCGCGCTCCATTTAGATTGGACTAGCAAATGTACTTATGTGTTGCAATGAGTCATTATTTGCTCTTAGGTTTCATTTGGTTTAACTTTGGCTTCGGAAAAAGTAGTTGTGAGCTGTGGAAAAGCTGATGTGAGGAGTGGGCTGTGAGAAAACCAAAAGCCGTTTGGTTGAGCAGTTGCGGCTTTTGGAAAAAGTGTCGAGCGGACCCCACATGTCATTCACAGTCCTTCCCACTCTACTCTCTCCCTCTCTCTCTGATGAGCGAACCCTGCTCGTCAACCCTGTTCTTCCTCCCACTAGCCAAGCTGTGAATGAGCAGAACCATGCAGCCTGCGGCCGAGCTTGCGTGGGGCGACGCTCGCCCACGGCACAGCTCACGTGTGGCGGCCCTCGCCCATGGCACGCATGGGATTGGGGCAGGCACGGGATGTGGCGGCCATGGAAGAGAAGCACGAGCGCTATTTCTCATGCGGATAGGGGAAGGAATCGAAAAGAAAACGAACCGTATGTACATAACCATTGGTTGGTGGGTATTTTTGGGGAAAACTTGGAAGCCACAGCATGTGAAAGCAGGGGTGACGGTGCTATGAAATTTGTACTAGCCAAAAGCTGCTCCTGCTTTTGGCTGTGGCTTTGGGTGGAAGCCAACCACTTTGGTTGACTTTTTGCTTTTTAAAACCCAAATCAGGTTGAAAAGCCCAACCAAAGAGGTCTTAAGTTGACATCCCCTCGCTCACATTTCTCTCATCTTAGCTCTCGACCATTCGTTGGTACGCTAGATGGCAATATGTAATGACACCCTTGAAACACCTACACTCTAGTTGGTCGTTGTTGTATCGTTGTGCCCACTTTGGGCTTATCTTCTTTTTAATATAATTGGCAGCTCTTCTGCCTGATTCGTTTTTTTTAAAAGGCTGAACCCTCGGTACACTGAATCTCCCAAGCTAATGTCGGTTCTCGATTTGCAAAGGCCAAACTTTTTATTAATTGAAGAGACCAAACTGAATTGTCGGTCTTGACCAAGTGCCCATCCCTAGTCCCAGTGAGGATAGGATTCTAATAGTATTAGGAATCGTAAACAAACTCGGACATGATTCATAGTGGGAGTGGACACATGCCATATACTCTTCTAAAATCAACGGATGTAAAACAAATCTTCCATACTTTATTATTATATATATAGGTAGAGATGGAGATATTTGGACGTCACAAATCTCAAAATATTTCTACGTGCTCGATACTGATATGGTTTAGAGCCAGAGTCTAAAGTACAAGCGAATACGACAATGCATAAATGGAGTGTATATTTTTCCGGTACTGCTTTGCGTTAACCGAAATTTGATCTGCAAAAGCTAATGTCAAGGAGAAATAAAAGCATGTAAGGAAGTTTGTAGAAGCGACAAACGAAGAAACTCTTCGCCCTTTAACATTAGGGATAAATGAATTTGCTAGGGTTGAACTGATCACTAGTGTCAAGGAGAAATAAAATCATGTAAGGAAGTTTGTAGAAGCGATCAAGCGACAAAGAAAGAAACACTTCGCTCTTTAACATTAGGGTTAGATGAGTTTGCTAGGGTTGAACTGATCACAAATGGGTCCATTGATTGTTGGGGCCCTTTAGATTAGGATGACTGGGGAGTTGGGACCAATTCAAGGTTGATTTGTACCACCTATCATGGGCATTTTCTTGGTCAACCGCTGCGTTATAGTCATGAGCAACAGTTAGCCGAGATCACTTCTAATACACCAAGCTCTTGCCAACACAAGCCCGCAAGGCGCAGGCAATCAAGCACATCAACCATGTACATCGGTTCCTGCTATAGGGTTGATCTTTAGAACCACACAATCTACCTCTAGTTGATTTGAGGAAATTCTGCAACAATTTATCTTATGAGAGACTACTTGGTGAAGGTGGTTTTGGTAAGGTGTATGAGCTAGAAGATTTGCAAAATATTACAAACAATTTCTCTGAAGAGAGACTACTTGGTGAAGGTGGTTTTGGTAAGGTCTATAAGGTAAGATTAAATCATATATTTTTCATCCTCTCAATTATCTGCTCCTGTTTATGTCAATAAGAGAGTTTAAACAGGGACTGCTACCGAATGGGGATATAATTGCTGTGAAGAAGCTTACATCGACAATGCCAGGAATCAAGGACAGGCAATTTGACAATGAAGCCTGGCATCTTATGAGACTTAGCCACCCAAATATAGTGCAACTTGTAGGCTACTGTTCTCACACAGAGGAAATACTAGTACTGCATCAGGGGAAATACGTTTATGCTGAGAAGTCTGAAAGGTTGCTTTGCTTGGAATACCAGCCTAAGGGAAGCCTTCATGAGCATCTTTCAGGTATGGCAATTCAATATAAGCTTATCTTTTCCTTTTTCTTTCTTTGAAGTTTGAACTTCAAATTGTTATTTGTGTGGTAAGAGAATAGTTACTATTCACATATTATAAGAACAACTACGTTGTATTTATACATCATTTTTCGGATGTCCTATTGCAAACACAGACGAATCTTCTGGACTTGATTGGGACTCACGCTACAAAATTATTGAGGGTATTTGCAATGGTTTGCATTATCTTCATGAGAAGTGGCAAGCTAGCACCCCTATTATTCACATGGACCTAAAACCTAAGAACATATTGCTTGATGACAATATGGTGCCAAAAATTGCTGACTTTGGTTTGTCGAGGCTTTTCGGTGAAGAGCAAACTCGAACTTGCACTGCAAGTCGTGATGGAACATTGTAAGTTAAACGCCACTTGATCCTTCTTTGGTAAATCACCAAAACACTTTTTTTCTTAACTGCTCTCTCAGGTCTTCAAAGTTGTTACGCTCATGCTTGTGATACAGGGGTTACATGGCGCCAGAGTACTTAAATAGAGGTATAATCACAAAAAAGTTAGACATATTCAGTTTGGGTGTAATAATCATAGAGATAGTGACAGGGCACAAGGACTACCCAGATGAGACTGACACATCATCCCAGGAATTTATTGAGCTGGTAAGAAAAATATGTTTCTACTTTCAAGGCGGAGCTGTTTTGTCAAATAGATGCTGTTACATTTTATCAGTTGCATAATAGTGCTACTGTTCTCACAGGTGCTCAAGAATTGGAGAAATAGGCTGGAAAAAACACCGGGATATACAACTGCCTTTTCTATTTTCCCATCTTTTTGCCGAGAAATTGATTACCAACGAATAAGAAGATGCATTCAGATTGGTCTAGCCTGTGTGAAACTTAATCGGGCGAAAAGGCCAACAACACTTGAAGTTTTGAACATGCTTCACAAATCAGAAGGTGCAGAATGCAGCAATGGAAAAGAGGTAAGCTCATCAGCGAATTAGGCGTGAGAAGGCCAATGACACTTCGTTTGTTTTGCACTGCATTCATATTGAAATTCTGTGTTTTCCTATTCATATGTTTTCTGAATCAGCATTCCAAAGAGGCCATGCCTTGACGTAGATTTGAAACTTTGACACAGAGGGCAAACATAAGGTCATGATGAACATTCTTGAAGATTTTTGATTTTCTTTTTCTTTTTGTTTTTGTGAAATCATTCTTAAAAAAATGAATGGAAAAGGTAATTATGTTGACAGTTATGACAAATAAGTCTAAGGTATACAAAAAAATGGTACATGGGAAGAAAAGGACCATTTTCATAGACCCCCAGTATTGTCGATTGTTTGTCGTGGCTTCGTCAGGCCTCCAATATGGCTCCAGATGTCCAGAACCCTGGCTCAATATCCTTTAATCAACATGAATTGTTGCAACTTCAATTTATGATGATGAACTGAAAACAAATGCAATGACAATGCTGCTAGTGAGGTGGAGAAAAATAGAAGAGAATTGCAACACTTGTTCAATTCATCGCCGATTATATTGCACCTAAGCAATGTTAGACCGCTCGGAACGACATTGAAGGCTATGCAAGATTCATATCTCACAAAATCACACTAGCAATAAGCATTCAAATGACTAGAGGGAGTATAAAAAACATACAAGTTGTAGGTGTTGATTCATAAAAAATTGCAAGTGGGGGATTTTGTGCAATTTTCCCTTTTGGTTTATCTTTTTTTTAACGTAACCTGTTGATTTATCTCCAATTAGACTTTTATAGTACTATAGTTTTATTAGATTTTCCAAGTTTATTACCATAGAAATTGATCTTATCCATCATTTTTGTCTCTTCCGGGAGTCAAGCATGATGATTCCGGCCTTGCTGTAGCTGATCAAATTTGAAGCGGATCAATGGGTCCAGGCTGGAGCGTATGGTGTAGGTTGTTTAGTGCCTAAGTAATTAAGCCTGGTGTGCTTAGATGTGTCGTGGTTCGCCACGGTAAATGCTGGCTGTTCTAGTGCTGGATTGCCAGACCCATAGTGTACCACTACTACAGAATTGACTATTGACTATCAATGTCGGCCCATCACTGCTAGTTTGTGGCTAAAATCGGCATTGGTAGGACCAACCGGCAGTGATATTCGGTTCATCACTGCCGATTTTAGCCATGAACTGGCAGTAATATTGGGTCATCACTGCCGGTTCGTGGCTTCAACCGGTAGTGATAAACTGCACAAAAAACTTTATAGCTTTCTCATATGATGTCAGATAAAGACGAACTTTAGACCAAAGTTGTAGTACCTAACGAGATCTACAACTTTGTAGTTCAAACCTTTTGTTTTAAGACCATTTGGATGTTCAAATATGCATCACAAGATTTTATATTGTTAATACCACCAAACGAGTCCATATGCTGTATAGTCACAAGTGAGTGTGTAGTGGTAGGAAAGGATTTTGGATGGAGAAATAACCAAAACAAAAGTTCTAGATCGCGAAAAGTTATGCAGCTTAGTAGTTCACAACTTCTTTATTTGAATTCATTTTGATACTGAAATATTTGATTCACAAGAAGGTAATACCAGTAGTCATAGGTGAGTGTGTAGTGGTAGTTAAGGATCTCAGATGGACAACTTTTGTAGGTGATAACTTTTTCATTTGAAATCATCTATCCAAGGAAAGTTATAGCTGAATTTTCTCACATTTGAAATTTAAATTCTTTATATGACCTCAATTGGAGAAACGACCCAAAACCAAAGTTGTGGGCTCAACAAGTTATAGAACTTTGTTGTTGACAACTTTTTCATTTGAATTCGTTTAGGGCCCCAAATACTTATTTCAAAACCAGATGAACATAAAATGGGGAAGATGAATATCCCACAAGTGTCTTATAGGTGGAGTGGTTAGGGGCTAAACACGTGAAGCCTGAGGTGACTTGCGACGACGCGGGCGCGTGGCTATCCAATGGGGTCTCTCCTTATATTAAAAAAATTGCTTTTTTCAGTCCTTTTTCATCCCCTTTTTGGTTTTTTTTGGAACCTCATCACTGCCAGTTTTAGAACCACCGCTTTGGTATTACCATTTCAAATTTCAGCAGTGATGGGGGGTTTGAACCGGCAGTGATTCCCTTTTTGTTTCTACCTTAATACAAAGATATGCAATGCTCTTGCATATTCGAGAAAAAAAATCCATCATGCTTGTCTCATGGTAAAGTGGTACTTCCCTTTTTGGAAATAGACAACACCCCGAATCTCTCAATTTCCTGGAGGCTGTAAACAAGTGCCGTACAAATAGATCTTACTTAAAGGTTACAACATTTCTTCAGATTATATACAACTATAGATGGGGTTATGTTATATATCATTGTCAGATTTTTGAAGTACAAATTTGATTCCATTTGTGAGATTAATCAACGGGATGAATTTTAGGTGCAATAGCACTGTTTGTGCTGTAGTGCTATTTCATGTATTCGAGCTGCAAGCTGGAATTTCTTCATTTTTTTGTTGGCATGTTTTTGATATTGACAAGTGTTTATGGGGGCTTGCTGACCAGGATTATACTAATGAACGTCCGGAAGAAGTGAATGGGCCTCTATACAACAAGGCTGAAGACAGATTGAATGGTACACAAAATTTTGGTTCTTCTAAAGGAAAGAAGAGAGAGAGAGATGAGCGAGGAATTGATCCAGCTAAGTTGCATCGAGATAGTCTGCATAACATCTATGACAGTGAGCCTGGAAGCTTTAAGTTGGACGATATGGAGTCTAAAATAGCAAAGATAAAGAAAGGTGGACTTGCAAATGTAGAAGCAGTGGAGGAGCTATTACATCTTATGAAACTTGATCAAACTGAGCAAAGAATAGACCTTTCTGGTCGGGTTATACTTGCTGATGTTATTGCAGCCACAGAAAAACCTGATATCCTTCACGTATTTATGGAATCAAAGGGCCTTCTGGTGTTGGATAGTTGGCTTCAAGAGGCTCACAAATGGAGGTCTGACGATGGTAGCAGTCCAAAAGAAGCAGATAAGCCTATTGGGCCAGGGGAATTTTTTTTGGCCATGCTTCGTGCACTCGCTAGATTGCCTATCAATTTGAGTGCATTGCAGAGGTGTAGCATTGGGAAAAGTGTTAATCGTCTGCGCGGACATAAAAATGTGGAGATTCAGAAGAAGTCCAGATTACTTATTGAGGATGGGAAGCGACGTATTGATGCTGAAATGAAGTTAGGGCGTGTTTGGTTGAGGACAAAACAAAATTAAGGTGTGGCGAAATCGATAACATAGATATAAAAAATTTCTCATTGGTTTATACACATATATATGTATTTATAATTGTCATCTACTATATAAGTAAAACTATTTTGAATAAATAAAAAGATACAAGGATAGTCAGTAGACTAACCAATTGTGGATGAACATCAATTGGTTTTTCCTTTCGGATCCATCGTTAAGACGAAGGCCTTGTTTAGTTGTGAAAACTTTTTGGATTTCGTTACTGTAGTATTTTTGTTTTTATTTGACAAACATTGTCCAATCATGGAGTAACTAAGCTTAAAAAATTTGTCTCGTGATTTACAGACAAACTGTGTAATTAGTTTTTGTTTTTATTTATATTTAATGCTCCATGCATGTGCCGTAAGATTCGATGTGATGAGGAATCTTGAAAAGTTTTTGGTTTCTGGTGGGAACTAAACAAGCCTAAGTAGCAGAGGCCAGAGGTGGAGTTCCTTGCGCTCGTGCAAACGCAGTCACGATGATCGCCTGAGCCTGATCTGATCGAGTGGCGGCGCAGCGCGCGGAGATAGGAACTGTCAAGCACTCGAGCAGACTGCGGATGACGGTTTTGCGGCAAGCAAGTTGAATCGTCGATTCGATTTCGATCTGAGGCTTCCAACGGCCAATAGGCCAAAGCATAAGGCCCATATACGTATATACGTGACCACTGGCCGTGACCTATACGTTGTGGAGTAGCCCAACACCAACAAAACATCGTCATATTCACGTTCTATTGTGTTTCTTTCTCTCATCGCTGCCTGAGACTTCTTCCTAGATATCTATAAATAGTATATAGTATACGGAGTTTAAAATTTTTCAGAATTCAAGGTATGGCGAGCGCCATACCTTGCCATCACAGAGCTCCGCCACTGTGTAAGGTCCGTCATACAGATCTAATAGAAACCACTACTACTTGTGTCTGTCCAAAAATGGCCGCGAGTTCGAGCTCAGCCTGGCTCTGGAAAAAACAAAGGAGAGGAGCGTTTCTGTGGAGACCGGAGAGATAAGGTATTTTGCGAGCCAAGCCGGAAGATGGGCCAAATGTATCAAACACTATCTCTTGTACGCCCTCCATACCATAGAAGCTGACGTTTAGACAGGAATTGTGCTAACCAAGAAGTGATTAATTAGGGGGTAATCTTCCAACTTTGCCCTTATTAAATAACGCCGCGGGTATCCTATAATTAGGAAACATTCGTAGCTTGGTTGGTCTGTCTTGAGTAGTTCGAGGCAAGTGGGCGGGGTTTGATTCCTCTGGCCCCTAAATTTTTCCCTTCACTCACGATTTTGCATGGCCCTGTCAATTTTGCATTGCCCTAAGGGCGGCAGCATGTGTTGTCGCGTTTTTTTGGCTTGCCCATGTTTTTTTCGCTGCCTGGCGCATGCACGCGAGAGCTGAGACTGCATGCAGGAGTAATTTCAGCGGGTAGTTGCAAGCAGGAAGAGCTGAGACTGCATGCAGGTGTGGGGACCAAGGTTGCATGCAGGAGTAATTTCAGCACGCGAATGCAGCATGCGGTGCGGTTCAGCGGCCCAGTCGAACAGGCGGCCAGTTGCGTGCATGCGGGCAGTTGAAGAGACGTGAGCGCTAGCGCCGGGGGCAGTCCCGTCCATGCGAGCGGCTAACAGAGCAGGACGTCAAGTTTAGTGAAATTGGTTTAGGAGTCCAAAACGTCGACTTTTACGGTATGGAGTAGCTCTAGAGCCTGCTAGGGAATTTTGGCCCATATCAAACGTGCCCAACATATTAGGCCCTGTTTAGTTCCAAAATTTTAGCACATTCGTTTTTATTTGACAAACATTGTCCAATCATGGAGTAACTAGGCTTAAAAGATTCGTCTCGCGATTTACAGACAAACTGTGTAATTAGTCTTTATTTTTATATATATTTAATGCTCCATGCATGTACCGCAAGATTGGATGTGACAAAGAATCTTGAAAAGTTTGGTTTTTTTGGGTAAACTAAACAAGGCCTAAATCTAGATGTACTTCCTCTATTCCTTTACTAAGGTCGTCTTGGCCTTGTTTACTTCCACCCAAAACGCAAAAATTTTCAAGATTCTCTGTCACATCGAATCTTTACACACATGCATGGAGTATTAAATATAGACGAAAATAAAAACTAATTATACGGTTTGGTCGGAATTGACGAGACGAATCTTTTGAGCCTAGTTAGTCCATGGTTAGACGATAATTGCCACAAACAAACGAAAGTATTACAGTGTCGCGAAATTTTTCAGTTTACAAACTAAACACGGCCTTCAAAAAAAATCCAAAAGTCCAAGTCTGTCTAATGTACGGGCCTCTTCCCAGGTGCCCGCGCTTGTCGTACAGAACACAGCCTCCTCGTATCAAATGTTGGCAATTTATGCAAGCGCCGTCTCCCATCGCTTCAAGTACCCCCTTCCGTTCCCTCTCGTTAACGTTCGTGGCCGCGCGGCCGAGTACAAGAGTCGCGACACGTAGGCTACGAGGCCGGAATGAGATCCTCTGCAGTTGCTGACTTGCTGTCCACGACTGCTCCCGGCAGTCAGCTTCATCCGGCTCGTGCCATCCAACGGAGCAGCTGAGCTTAGGCGCTCTACCTCCTGTGTCGGCCCAACAACATGGCCTGTTAACACGTAAAAAGCAGTGTGTTGTCGAGAGGCCGTGGACGCGGGTACGCGAGTAGGAGCTTCCTGGGACCGAGAAGCAGTTGAGGCGGCAGGCTGTGATGCCGACAAAGATCTTCTTTTTTTTTTTAAAAAAAGAGGGGAAACCTCTGCTTTTAAGAAAGCACACAGTTTGGGTACATACTGGGGTAGCCAGTGACAAACAAAGCACAAAAAGAAACAAAGAGCAGACCGAAAACAATCTGGACACTCTACTCAAATCTCATGAACATCAGTTGGCATCGTCGCGTTCGTCTTGAAGCTTCGCATCCAACAAACCACCTTGTCCTTCACTTGAGACATCCTGCCTCTGTCGTCTTCCTTAAGCAGAATCATCCACTTCTGTAACAAGGATAAAGCACCATACACTGCATCAGATGGCATATTAGGGAATACTTTTTCAATAGCCATCTTATTTCTAGTCA
>Ga0182004_10005628_pt1 | contig 10188 bp, 8 predicted proteins | sample Sormic07211540_1_FD_120479 | JGI IMG/M metagenome (GOLD analysis project Ga0182004, IMG submission 120479) | Endophyte microbial communities from Sorghum bicolor roots, Mead, Nebraska, USA - 072115-40_1 MetaG | ecosystem: Host-associated > Plants > Roots > Unclassified | place: USA: Nebraska...
AGCACTTTCGTTTTTATTTGACAAACATTGTCCAATTATAGAGTAACTAGGCTCAAAAGATTCATCTCGCGGTTTACAGATGAACTGTGCAAATAGTTTTTGTTTTCATGTATATTTAATGTTTTATGCATTCACCGCAAGATTCGATGTGATGGAGAATCTTGAAAATTTTTGGGAACTAAACAAGGCCTAAACCAATACACACAGTCTGGTGTCTGCCTGCCCTGCCCCGGTTGGTGAACCCGAGCAACTCGGCTCTACTATTTTGCCCCCTCACACATGCGCATGTGAGGCCTGCGTTGGCACCGCGCAAGTGGCAGCAGCAGCAGCAGTCTTGCCGTTGCAGAAAACAAACCGCGCAAACAACACGACCGCGGTCACCAACCCCATGTCAGTTTTGCTGAGGAAAAAGAAGAAGCGTTTTCACACGCTCAAACGGCAGCTACCACAGAACCGGATTGAGCACTGCTGCACCTGCATGCCTCCTGCATCCATGTCAGGCTGCAGAGCTGCAAGATCCTATTCCTTCCCATGAGGCCATGACTGAAGTTTCATCATCTTCCAAGCTCCATCGCCTGCAAGTGCAAGGTGAAGCAAAGGGTTCTGATTGCATCGGAGGTAGCATATGACCTTTCGATTGCTTGGTAGGTGGAGATCCTAATGAGAAGATCTGGACGCATGCAGTACAGGTCATAGTGCCACCACTTTCGCTGGAATGGATGGGCAAGGGGAAACGGGAATAGGATCGATACGTTGATCTGCAGATACATGAATGATGCCTGAAAATGTGTCGTGTAGTATTATTTTGAATCCAGCTTGAAGGTTTTCGTGTCAGGCCTTGTTTAATTGGGAAAAAAAATAGCTTTGTGTAATGTATCACTTTCGTTTGAATAGTTTTCGTGAAGCAGGAAAACGTCTTCAATGATTGATTGTGTAGCGAATATGCCGTTCTTGGATGCCAACCATGTCAGTCGCAGGTACGGTAATTAATACTGTACCATGGTGCCTTGCAGAAATCTCTGTTGTGTGTAACATTTTTTTTATAACCTTTTTTTAAGCATACTCGTATAATAGCTAGCTCATCGCTATTAATACATGATTCACTTGTCTTTCTCATAAACTTTCTTAATTTTTGTATTTGAGCCGGCTATAAGCTTACAACCCGCTTTTTACTCTCCTCTTCTCTCTCTTCTATCTCAACATTTAACCAACTTACAACCTACACGATACTCTTACTTAACGGACGGCCAACGACGACATCCTTCATCTCATCAAAAAGAAAGAAAAAAAAACGATTATCTAATCACATGAGTATAGAATCTTGAGGTTTCATGCACAAAACCAGAAAAAAAATCTTATCTCATAGCTTAAACTATCTCAAAATCTCCATGCTACAACTGAGCTACTCGCTCTCCGCAGGATGGGATATTCTGTCAAAATGGTTGTTATACACTGACGGTTAACAGCAGTAACGGTGTACACAGTGTGGAAAGAATTTCCTATATCTATGTGCACTGCATGACGGGCGCCAACTATGAACACAACGGCGAGCAACATTTTACGCGTTGAAGAGCTTGCGGAACGGCCCGTCCTTCCGATCTTTGGCCGCCTCCGTCAATGCAAGGAACCTCTTGAAACCTGTGGTGGCTGCTCCGCGCCCAAGCGCGGCAGCTCGGGCCAGAACGTCCTCTTGGTTCGCCAATGCTCCCTTCAAGGAGGCCATGCTTGGCGTCATTGAAACGGCTGGAGTTGCCACCGAGGGTACTATCTGGACAGATGCTGTGGCAACTGGTGGCGCGACCGTCGGAGCAACGACAGGGTGTTTGATGGCGGGGGCTGGGGCAGGGGCGTGTTTGTTGAAGTCCTCCAGGATAGTTTGTTGGTCTGCTTTCTTCAAGCCCTGTGTCAGTCAATAACAATAGAAGCAAACAATATTAGCCTGGGAGGTTGACGTTGGGATACAAAAAAGCCAAATTTTAATGTTAAAACCTTGAGGTCAAGTATCCGCTGAAACTCAAGAGGCGTGCCTTCGGGGAGGAGGGCACGGTATGTGTTAGCAACAGAATCAACTGGTGACAAAATGACCTGCATGAAGTTATGTCATCAGCTTGATACTACCTGGTGCTAATCATTCAGCAAAATGCCTTTTCAGCAATTATTAGAGCATTCTCCCCAATTTACCTTAAGTAGTGCTTCGGCTTTACTCATTTCCCGGCTGACAAACTTTGAGTAGCTAGCTGCACCTGTGCTCTGTTGCAAGGAAGCCACATTTAAGATTGAGATACCATAACTTAAAAATATATCTTCAAGTTAGGACTGCAATCCAGCATAAACTACAAATCTGCTGCATTAGCAGCCTACGTACATAAGTTGATAAGAATCAGACCATTTTAGCTGAACATGCACACTTTCCAGCACTAGATTTCATTCCAGACTCAAGAATACATGAAACAGAAGAACTACTACACTTAGACAATTGTTCAGATTAGAAGGCTACCTGTTTTCCAAGAGCTGGGATGTCTAGGAGAATAGTCTTGACTGCTTGGGTGTCCAAAAGCATCTTGGGGGCAAAATGCAAAGCAATGAGATAAGTCCGAATAAGTAGTAAATAAAACAAAATTAGCTTCACATGGCATTTAACATGTACCTGCTGTGCACCAGTTTCTGATATATGTTTGCACTTGTATATGTTGAGATAAAACCGAGGACCAAGAGAGGCTGCAAGCTGGATCAGAACAAATAAACAAAGTATAATTGACCATGCTAACAGCCAATATGATATTTTATAACGATGAAAGACGTGATATTTTATCTTATTACAAAGATGAATACTGAACTTACTTTGTCCAGGAAATACTGGAAGTAAGTAGGAGAAAGCAGGGTACCAAGCACAGGAATACTGCTTGACAGAATAGAGCTGATACCATTCACATATCTGGCACGCAAGAGTGAATCCTATTAGATATTTATATAATTGAAAATGTTAACGAATATTTTTGTCTGATCTGAAAATTTTGCAAGGCAAATAATGCTTATAAAGCAAATTGGATGTTACTTTTAAAAATAAAGAACATGATGGTGGCGCCAAAAAAATTAAAAGATCTTACAAAAAGAAACTCAAAGATCTGTTCAAAGTGCAACGCCATTTTTGTGTGCTCACATGCTAATAAATGACATTTCAATGTACTATACCCCGGCACCCCAACCAAACTCCACCTGAACCTGCTCAGTCCAGCAATCCACCATTTGAATTAGTGTATAATATGCAGGCTCTAATAAGATAGTACCAAGTTAGCAGTCCAAAGTGAATCATATCCTATCTCCAGTAGAAAGACATTAACAACGCCACAGCTAGTCAGCTACAAAAATCCATGACATCATTGCTACAATATGACATGTGACAGACTCCAATATAATAACATAGGACGTGGACCAAAGCGTATGAACAGTAGTCCTTTTGAGCTTCAAAGCACACAGAATGAATATCAGCAAATGATGCAACATAATAACATAGGGGATCCAGTAAAATCTTACTCTGATTGATCACCAACGCTTTCAAGGGTAGCCCATGGAACACGAGTCATTGCAACCATTTCAGCATCAAATTTGGTTTCAAGTCCGTGAACAAGAGTCATTAATGCTTTTGTGATCACGGCCGAGAACTCATCCTGCAAGTATTGAAGTGTTGAGACCTTCTCTCCAACGGTAACATAAATAAAATACTCACATATAGGGACAAAAACAATTAAAGATCAGTCACCTGAACTTCAGACATGTCCACCTTGTCAGCAAACTGAGGGTTAATCATCTTAGCAACATTCTCAGCTAGTTCACCAGACTGTAAAATTTATAGAGAAAGCTAATAGTCAGTTCGAGAGGAACTTGGTCACAAATGCATGCATGCCAAACACAAGGAAAAGTAGCCTCATGCGACAACCAATGAACTTAAGCACTAGATGCCACAAACTATTGAGCTGCTCATCTCCAGTGCCACCATTCCCAACCCAGCTTCAGGGGGAGGTCTTACATTAAGGAAGTAAGTGAGTGGGTGCCCATGGAAAAATGTGGCAGTAACATAAATCTGGGTACTTGATTATAGAGGACGGCATATGCAAGAAATCTGAAAAGATGAAGATGCATAAGGTGGTGAATTTAAATTGTTTTAACTTCTATTATTCTTGAAGCCCAAAGTATCATTTTGTGAACTAATCAGTGTTAACAGTAGCATATCTCAAAGAGGCTTGCTTATAGTAGCACTTGTAAGCGGACTATGGAATACAAATGAAGTGGCATAGGTCCGCAAATATTCAGTGAAGAACATAAATGACCTCATAATTTGATTACATCATTTTCTGATATTTTGCTTCTGTCAAAGAGAAGTAATCAACAATATGTTTCCTTCTACATCAGGCTAGCATAATACTTAAGGGCAAGTTGCCTTACTGTCTGGTGACAATATTCAGCAGTGTTGACGATGTAGCATATCATTCTCTCGTCCCTGTCTGAGGTCTGCAGTAATATAAAAAAGACATAAATTTCTGTCAAACAAATGAAGAAAACAAAAGTGGTTCAGTTGTGAGCTGTGACCATCGTACCCTGATCTGCCCATCGGTACCAGTGGCAGCTGCAACAATACCAGTTCCACCTTTTGGTAATCTAGCATATAACTTAGCCGCATAGGCCTTGAGTATTCTTTGAAATACCTAGCAAAAATAGAGAGGCAAACAATTATGAGCCCCATTCAGAGGCTAAAATTTATTGGCTCTGATAAAAATAACTAAGAGTAAAAAATATATTAGTGATTAGCACATTGAAGGTCAAACTTCATTGGCTTTGATAATCGTATAAATCTAAACATTAACAATCATAATAAATATGTGCACAAGTAACATCTAATATTAGATTGGCCGGTTTTCACTCTACATAGTTACTAATCCAGACTAACACATTCATGTGAATAGCAAATTTCATTTCATAATATTGCTTGTGCTAGTGCAAGGGTTGAGCTGTTAAGCATGGTGCATTTTTTCTTCTGTAAGAATGCTTACTGCCCTGTAGCTTCTCACCGATGCATAAAGCTCAGTAGCAAAGACAGTAAACAAGAAAAGGTGATACTGGATACTAAAGCCAGTAGCCCTGCATGCCAGTTTAGGGAATACAATCATGAGACCAACTATTGTTATGCCCAAAATAAACTTCGGAGTCTCAGCAGAGTAAATTATTGGATTTATCAGATTGGGTCTGTTCAAAGAGACATCAGAGTATCAGTCAAGCTTGTTAAAGTGACACAGACAAACTATCAAGAAGTATATAAACAGTAAGTAGATAAGAAATAGCCAATTGCATGAGCAACACACATCAAGGAACCATTTGTGTTCATGTTATTATTGTTAATTTACAGGAATTCTCATGATCTGAGACATTTGTGAGTATATTCATATTTGATTAATATCCATTTCATTTGGTATTTGATGCAAAGGTGGTATTTGATATTTTATTGTCCACGTCACCTATTTGTTTCCAATACCAGCATCTGGGGAAAAATCTGAAAGCAAACATTGTAGCCGTACACAGCAAACAAGGAAATGTACATAAAAGGGAAATCTGCCTACCTGAAATAAGTTGAACAATGTTTGGTTCTTTGTCAATGCGCTGCACCGCTTTAAGCTTTTTCTGATCACCAAGAATACCTGCATAGGTGAAATTGTAAACCAATTAAGATGGCCTTTTTTGTAAATTGTGGGTCACAAAATGGTGAGTATCAGCTACCCACTTATAGAATTTTGTGAAACATTGTATTATCTACCTGCATGCTGCTTGATAGAATGTTCGTTTGACTTCCTTCCTCTGTTTCCCATCTTTCTTCCTGGCAGAATAGAAAGATGAGCTCAAGGTACAGAGACCTCAAGTACAATTGTTGCAATTATATTTATGTTGTGTGTACCTGGACAAGTTTTTCTAATTGATCCACTAAAGATTTTTCCTCAAGTTCAATGTACACAGTCATATACGGTTCAAAACAAGAAGATATGATCCCATGGAAGTTGAACTGCAAGAACAATGGGCCAAAGTATAGATATGAATATAAAGAATGGGTCATCACAGAAACTTATGGGAACACTAGTAAGTATGCACAGCACAATAGCTGATATAACACTAACCCCAGCACCGGGAACCGACAAATCTTTCTGCTTATCTTTGTCCTGCCAGTAAGGAGATGCTAGAAGAGTTGTAAAATATATAATAAAATGAAAAAAGAAGGGGGTTAAAATTAAACGGCGGATACTTGTACAGCTTCATCACTGGGTCCTGCCAGTTTCTTCTCATATTTCTTCCGTATGTCTGAAACAATTTTATTGTGTTCCCCGCCCTCATCTTCGTCATCACTTGCTGTCTCTTTATTTCTAGCATTCGTAGTTCCACCACTGAATTTCTCTGCCAATTCTTCCTCAAATTCAAGGGTTCTCTGGAACGCCTGCATTGCAAGTATCTCAAAATGTTCATTACAGATGTTCCACATGGCGAATGGATGAGCTCACATGCTCAACTCAAATAACCAAACATTTCAGAGATATCTCTATCGTTTCAATAACTGCATTGTTTGTTTTCTTGATCATTTGTTATTTTCAGGGAATGGAAGATCTGATAAGAAATGGGCCTTGCCGCAAAATAAGAGTACTAAAAGAATTACCTAAAGACCTAGAAGACGTAACAGAAAGTAGGATATAAAATATCTCGAATAAGGAGGCTATAGAATATAAATCAGTGGCACAGCATTGTAAGATAAATCACAAGGGGAAGTACCAATAACAAAGTTGCCACATCTGGTTTTTCTTTGAGATTATTAAGGATATCAACAAGCTGGGCCCTGAAAAGAAGAATTTTCACCGGTAAATTGACTGGTAAGGTGGAAGATAAGAACTAACCATTATGTTATAAGATAAATTTACAGCTAAGGGGATAAAAAGTGAGTTAAAGAAGACCAAATTATTCAAAACAGGTACCAATATAATGCATCGAACAAGAAGCAAAATAAACTGAAAATGCTGTTTAAGTTATATGTAATCTTAGTTTAGAGCAAGACCATTAATTGCAAAACTAGATGAGCGAAATCAAACCTTGTAATCTTACAGAACTGGATACACAGCAGATAGTCGACATGCCAGGAAAGTGGAAATATTTTCCAGGTGTCTTCATTTGACCTTAGTCGACGTTTAATCCACGCATATCTTCTTTCAGTCTTGTCTAATTTGGCAAGTTCTGATTTTTTTAAGAAGTATAAAAAATAACAGTGAACTAGGGGAGTAAGTAAATTGGTACTAAAATTACAAACCAGACTGATATATGTAGCATATACAAGGTCAAACCTGCTCCTTCAAAGATCTGCCTATATGAGGTGAGTTCCTTGCTGCAAAAGTTCTTCACTAGTTCTTCCCTTACAGATGGCTCCAGTGCATCAACCACCAAGCAAGCATCAGATAGCTGCTGTAATAGCATGGGATCTTCTGTTTCCTTCCCAGTTCCTAAGCTGAAAAGGTATAAATTACTGGGTCTATTTCACTGTACGAAGTAATAGGCATAACAACAGACAACTGAATAAAACATTGAATTGATCTTTCGCGTGTTCGAGAAAAAATAAAAACCTGAATTGCTTGATTGTCTTACAATTGACCAGACACATAACATGCTCTGGGAGGCTGGGTTCCCAGACTGTTCTTTACGAGCAAGGAGCAATATTTTGTAAACCAAGCTATTTGTAAACCAAGATATTACATTGTTCATAGGATGCAAAAGACCAGATCCCTCTTTGCGTTATCAAGATTTTACATTGTTTTTAAAAACAGGTCTACTAGGCTGTGTATGAGGCCCATATAGAAGAAACCAGTCCCCTACCTGTTACACGTCTTATAATTGACCAGGCACGTAACATCTCTAGGAGGCGGGTTCCCAAACTCTTTGTATTTTGTAAACCAAGCTATTTAGGGAATAGATATTACATTGTTCAGAGGATGCAAAAGACCAGATCCCTCTTTACATTATCAAGATATTACATTGTTTTAAAAACAGGTCTACCAGGCTGTGTATGAGGCCCATATAGAAGAAAATGGTCCCCCTGCCTGTTACCAGATGATTGCTGCCAAGCCAAAAAGGTTGTACAGTCATTACTACATGTGTAACCGAACATAAATATGCTATTGATTTTAGACCTTCAATTACACATTGTTCCTGGCTCACCTGTTTTGAGCTGACACATGGACTCAAATTGTCATTTTCTTAGTTTACTGTTCAGGAATTAGCCAGAAACTGGTAGTGCCACTAAAAGGTACTAGCCTGGTATCTTTCCACAATGACGAAAGTTATGTACCTTGAAAAATCTGAAAATACATGAGATTTGAGGATTTTCTTGATATTCTTGAATTTCTCTCTCAGCTCTGTTATCTTGGGCACATCTCTATAGGCTTCAAAATGACTGCATAGTTGGTTCACTGCCTGGAACAGAGTTAAAAATTGGTTGGAGATCATGTGCAGAGTTATGCAAAATTATCACTACAAGTGTTAAAATATTTCAGACATTGAAATCAATTCTAGAGCTTTTACAGGCTTATCAGCTAATTAAATCATTCTTACCTCCAGCTGTGCAGCTGCTTCTTTATACTGCCGTTTTGACGCCATAACCTGAAGTTGCTCAACAGCCGAAACTGTACATAAGTTAACACGATTTAGATGAGGTTGATGAACTTTGCTATTCCACAACACAGAAAGGAGGGAAACTGACCAAGCATAGTAAGACGGTGAAGAGCGGTTATTGTAGTTGTTATGTGCCTCTTAGCACAATCCAACTTTTTGATGTCGCGACAGATTTCTTGAACCATAGTTTCACTTTGTTCGGCCTTTGTTTTTATTTCATGTATCTTGTGCATTAGTTCCTGTTAGTACCAAATTTGATCAGAACTTTGTTTTTATTTCACTTGTTATGCACTATTAATTGCTGCAGCAAATGCAGAAACCAGTTTGTGAGTTATCTGATCAGGCAGCAGGCACGATGCTTAATCAACTAATACAATAGCTTCATAGTGAGAAATCTTAATAGTGCATAACGAGTGAAAAAAAATCGACCTGAACAGCATTTGTTGCAGCAGCAAGTTCTTCCTTGGCCTTGGTTCCCGAGTTGCTCTGTTAAGTAAAACATTCATCCCATTATCCAGTGCAGCATAACAATGAGCAAAAGCATAATTTCATTAGGTGCAATTGCATTGACATAGAACTGATCAAATTATGAGACACGCCAGTTAGGTCAGTTCAATTTAACTGTTCCAGAACAAAGAGTGCACACATTACAAATAGCATCACTGCATGACACAGAACGTGGGATAACAAGGCCAAACCTGCTGTCGAACAGCGGCGAGGATGCTGGCGTCCACTCGGCGAATCTCACTCTGTATCTTTTGCATCAGCGGCTCCACGCCCGACAACGACGCCTCTGCAGGTCACGGAGAAACCCAGAAGCAAATTGTTACCCTAGGAGCTCCGAACAACAGCACAGCTGAAACGAGCGCATTGCCGCAGCACAGCATCACGAGCAAAGTCCCCGTGCGAGCGAGGAAACACCGATTCGATTCGAGCGGGAGCGTGTGTACCTGTGGGGAACATCTGGTTGATGTATTCGAGAGCACTGGACTTGTCCATTTCTCCGGCGAGATCTCCCCGCGCGCCCGCGCTCGGAGGATCTGGTGATGCCTAGAAGGATCTGGGAAGGGGAGGGCGGTGCGGAGGAGCTGATCTGGCGGGGAACGGGCGTCGGGCTGCCCCTCGCCTTCCCGATGGGAAGTGGAGAGAGGTGGAATCGCCGGCGGGTACTCGCCGTCGTCGGCAGCTCGGCCGTTCAACGGGTGGCGCCCAGACCCAGCTAATGGTTTATGAGTCGGTTGCTGCCCGCGGAGTCCAATAGCCCGCTTGCTATCTTGTTTAGTTGGCAAAAACTTTTGGATCGGGTACTGTAGTATTTTTATTTTTATTTGACAAATATTGTCCAATCATAGCATAGCTAGACTCAAAAAATTTATCTCGTGGTTTACAAGCAAACTATGTAATTAGTTTTTATTTTCATCTATATTTAATGCTCAATACATGTGCCGCAAGATTCGATGTGACGGATAATCTTAAAAAGTTTTAAGTTTTTAGGTGAAC
>Ga0182004_10005629_pt1 | contig 10188 bp, 11 predicted proteins | sample Sormic07211540_1_FD_120479 | JGI IMG/M metagenome (GOLD analysis project Ga0182004, IMG submission 120479) | Endophyte microbial communities from Sorghum bicolor roots, Mead, Nebraska, USA - 072115-40_1 MetaG | ecosystem: Host-associated > Plants > Roots > Unclassified | place: USA: Nebraska...
CTTGCAACTTCGACGGAGACGGGCGGGCGAATAGCTAGTGGGCCTTCTCCATAATTAAATTTTTTTTTCCTATTTGTAAAAGCTGATTTTGTATTTTTTATAAAAAGATTTCCACATGCGGTTGACATAACTGAACCGTCTGTGGAAATGCATTTCTACAGGCGGCTCATAAGGAAACGCCTGTGGAATTGCCCCATTTCTACTGGCTTCTAGCACAGGCGGTGCTGGAAAACGCCAGTAGAAATAAGTGTGCAACCGCCTGTACAGTCTGTCTGTGTACTAGTGTAAACTGGTTGCAATAACAAATAAGCATTGCTGAAATTCTCTGGACACAATGCATAAACAGCAGTGCAGTATTTAACTCATAACTCGAGTTTCTGGGATCCAACAGAGGCATGCCATACATGTTTGGAAAGCACATAAAATTTGTTACAACGTTTCTTCAGATCAGTTTTACAGATTTTGACATTATCTTAACCAAAAACAGAGGTGAAGCGAATCTGTTCTGTGTTCTAGTCTGCGTAACAGTCTCAGATTGTAACAAGGATATCTCCCAGATCCGAGCAGGTTTTGACATGATTCTAGTTGCAAATGAGAGATACATCAGTCTAGTTTCCTCCACGAAAAAGTTCAGAATTTTTTGGACGTACCACTTCAGAGATAAGAGCCAAACATACAGGCTGCTCTAGAAAAACAGCACAACAACAGCAGAATATACCAACCCAACTAAGCATTCGATTAATAAACTTAAGATAACAGAAGTTTGTGGACAAATCCACAACCTTCTAGCAGTCATTGCAAAGATTCAAATCATGTAAAGACATAAATAAATTCAACGGACACATCAATTGTTCACAAATACTCCAAACACAACTGACACAACGGACTACAAAATAAAACAGCTATGGCATCCTAGGCCTATGGTGGATTGCCGGAGATGCTACGAGGTGGGGTCTTCTTCTTGTAGAGTGGTGGCATGCCAAGCTACTCTCTAAGGATGTCTACCATCTCCTAAAAGCGATCCAGGGAGTCCTGCTTGTCACGTAGCTCCTCCTGTAGATCATCATTGGCCATCTGCAAGACATGCATATGCCTAACAGTGGCATCCAAGGGCATGTCAACCTCCTGAGGGTTCTCGATGGACCAAGTACCAATAGTAGAATCATGGCGAGGGCGGAACTTGTACTGGTCTACTCTCATGGCCTCATAGCGAAGGCCATAGTAGTGAGTGTAAGCTATCTGGACGATGTCCTCCTTGCTGCCTTGTGCCTCAGCACGCCTAGCAATGTGATCATGGATGCTCCCTATCATATGGCTATCATGTGTCTCATTCCCCACTGTGATGGTAAGATCTAACCTCCAGTACGTGGCCTCATAGGGGTGTGTACTCTGCACAGCAGTACCTGATGCCAATCTCCTTATCAGCATACTAAGTATCCAGCATCTCCCTAAGCAAGTTGTCGAAGTAGGCTGTGTGTGAAGGATACTTGTAGTGGATGGTGGTAGTCTATCCTAGGTCTTCTTCCTCAGGACCATCGGCAGCGGGTGCAACTAGTGAAGTTGGTAGTGTAGGTGCAGCAGGTGCCACTGGAACAACTGGTGGAGCAGGTGCAGGGGTGGAATAGGAGCAGCTGCTACAGGAGAGTCCATCTAGTTCTCATCATCCTCATCAACCTCTATCACCATCGCTGGATCCACCTCATCTATAGGGACAGTCTCGTCGTCAGAGATGTCCACCACTGGCTGGGACGACTGGGCGTGAACTGAGAGATGTATCTCCTAGTCTGGCACAATCAGACCTCGTGACATGCGACATCTATAAATTTTATTTTAAGATTAGATCAACATTTTGGCAATAGAGTAAGTGATATAAGCATAATAAATTCTATAAAATAACAAAAGTAAGGTAGAAAACATTAAATAAATAAAACAAAGATACTATATCAACCATTGCTATCTAGGCTTGCATCCTACAGTCAACACAGCTCTGATACCAATTTTATCACACCCAATTTCAAGGAAGAAATTGAATGCATAACTTATATGTGCCCAGGGATCAATCACACACATAAATCACAAATTAAATACCGTCATCGCAGTGTTTACAACAAACGTAGCCATTACATCGAGTCTCGTTCAACAGTAGAAAATAAATATGATAATCTAAGATAACTCTCTCTTGGCCCTCACACAGGAAAGGTCGATTGGTGAAGCACAAGCCTAATAGTCCTACGGGTAGTCCTCATAGCTACCACCATCTGTTATCCATGCGGGATTTTTATCCAAAAAGAAATACAAACAAGCGTGAGTACATCTCGTACTCCACAAGCATAGCATGAGGATTTATGAGGCTCAATTAGGCTAGTTTAGGTTTACTGCATCAACATTTTAGTAGGTCAGCATTTTATCATTAATTATTATTAGGTTAGACTTAAGCTCCCAAGTATCCCATATGATCAGTTGTTAGAACCATAGTAAGTCATTAAGTCACATTAAATCATAATTATACATCATCGTGTACCACATAACCATCATTAGCCAGTTATTCTATGAGTTTTCTGAGCCGCTCGTGATCGTGAGTATGGCTGTTATAACAGTTTTACACTCTGCATAGGTTGTGCACTTTCACCGTGAGTCGTGTTGCCCATATACCCGAGGTCCGTTGACCCCCAAACACTATCAAGGTGAGCGGGCATGGTACACTATGTAGCCTTCCATAGGCCTATTATAACCAGTTAGGGCCGCGAGGTTTCCTCGGCAGACAGATATAGAAAACCACCCTTTTCTATGGCACATTTCAGTCACAGCTATACACATAGAAACAGGGGCAGCACTACACCTAAAGTGGCGAGCCTCTCTTGCGCCCTTTCGGGTAACCTCTAATGAGTTAGAAAAGATCCTATTACTGAGCTAAAGTTAGAGCCATATGACTCTCCCAGTTGCACTGTAAGTCCCAGCTTTTGCCGACAGATAAGTCCTTACGGAGGGTCTAGGTCAACATGGCCAACAGTCATGTGTACCATTGCCCTATGTTACATTTACCATAATCATGTTTAATCAATTACCCATGGTTCCATAACTGATTACAGGTCATATATGTAATTAGAGTTAGAGCACTAGCACTTCTACTCATATGCAATAAAAACCCTTAGGGAACAAGGTAATTGTCATAAACAGCTAGGATGTCCTTATAGTTTGCAATATTATACACATGCAGGGTGAAATGCTTAACATGAGTAGGACATCAAGATAAGCCCATGCTATACTTGGCTTGGTTCACGAACTCCTGCTGGTCCCCAAAAAACTCCGGACTCTCAAAATACTCCTCACTGTCTGGGCTCGATCAACATATCACAATCATCATGCATTCCAAGACAGACATACAAGAGAACAACTCCTAAAGTTAGAACAGTACACCAGCAGTAAATAAATCTAAATAAAAGTTTTCTGAAATCATCTACGTGCTACTACGATCACGTCAACACGGAATTTATGAAAAATGAACTTACAACGCGAAAGTTACGCATTAAACGGGACTTCAAAAGCAATCTATGGACTTGCAATTATCTAGGAAATCTAACAGTGGTAAAACTAGACAACAATGGTACCAACGCAAAGCTTACGAAATTATGAAACTAATGCAACTTGAACGGATCGAGTCGGAGTTCAAACGATGATTTTATAGCTAAAATAGTGCAGTGGCAGTGCTATAAATAGTGCTAAATATAAATGATTTAAAACAAATAAAGAAAATCTAGGGAAATTCCCAGCTAGGGACTACACGCAGAATTTAAACGTTCTTAGGGGCTCTTTAACAAAATGAACCCTGAAGGGGTATGGGCCACTCACGGCCATTGGATCGTGGATGGACGTGCAAGATTAAAACAAGAGAAGAGAGAGAGAGAGGGGAGTGGTGCGCTGGGCCAGAGGGGAAGGAGATGGCGGCGGTGCCACCATGGCCGGCGGCTCAGAGTTCGCCGGCATGGTCCGTCTGGCCACTACGGTGCATGGTTTTCCACTCCGTTTGAACCGGGAGAAAGAGGAGAGCGAGACGAAACCGATCTGGGGTAAAACATGGCTGGGGAAGTGGCCGGCGCGGTAGACCGCGGCAGTGCCATGGCTGGTTCGCTAGAGTTACACATTCAGGGAGCTATGAGCCATGGTTGGCCAAGCCAAAGGCATCGGGAGAGAGAGAGAGAGAGGAAGCGACGACAGACTCGCCCTACGGTGAAACGCGGCCGAACAAAGCGTCCCGCAAGGCGGTCCGCGGCAGCGCCATGGCCAGCGTCTTTGGTGCACACGAACAAGGCCCTAGAGGCCACGAATTTGAGCGGGAAAACATGGGGAGAGAGAAGGAGTTGGTGAGCTCAGCCATGTGAAGATAGAGGATGGAGATGGCTCACTTCACTAGAACTGCGTGCGGCGGACCGTCAACTCCGACGGTGTTCCTCCGATGTAGTTGTTGTGCGTTCAAAGGCAAAGGCAGACGCGAGGAACGAGCGAAATAGAGAGAGGATAAGGGCTCAGGCTCGTACGTGACTCAAAAGGCCGAGGCGCGGGGGAGAGAGGTCGTAGGGAGTGGGGAGCTGGAGCGGGGCGCCGATTGTGGCTTCCTGCACGTGAGAGAAGGAGGGAGCAGTTGGGGGAGAGGAGGAGCTGATGGGTGGGCCCCGTACATCAGCTACTGGTTAGAGAGAGGAGGGGGGAAAGACGCTGGGTTGGCTGGGCCTGCAGGCCGAGAATGAGGGGAAGGGGGGGGGGGAAGATGGATTTCCTTGTTATTTTTCAAACTCATTTTCAAAAGCATTTACAAAATTGAATTTTTAACAATTTTTCTTTTGCATAAATTCACTCATCACAAAATAAAATGCCATATCATGAATGCATCAAAAATGTTTTTCTAAACCTATATGAAATTTTAATTCCCCAAAATTTATTATTTTCCCTATATAAGATGCTTCACAAATATTAATTAATTTAAATCATATTCATCTATTTCAAAGAACAAAAATTTGGGTGTTACAATATGTAATTCAAATACTTTTTGTACTTTATTTTGCATTTTGTAATTTCCAGACTTAACTTTGATCTACTTAGATTCGTTTTTCCTTTAGTAATTATATACTTCTGTCAAAACCTCATCGACAATGTCAATCGAATATAAGTAAAGTAGAATTCCATCGGCAAAGTTCGCCGATCCACTACTTAGGTCTTCCGCAGTCACAGTTAAGTTGATGAGCTATTCTCTGCCACCCACGTCCCTAGGATTTTGGAGACGTTTTAATTTTAGCTAATACACTCACCCCAAATTCAAGGAACCATCTTCACGATAGTCGATCCACTCACCACAAATTCAAGGAACCGTCTTCACGATAGTCGATCCATTTTCTCTAAGGGATTAACTACACGTCATTTCACCTTTGACTTACCCCAGTATAAATAACACTGAAACTCTGAGGGTAAGAGCACACAACCATCAGACAAGCATCTTCAACCTTTCAATCTCCAAGCCTCCTGCCCTCTCTCCCAAAAACCCTAACTTCCCAATCAATGTCAGACAACAGAGGCAAGCGCTCGGCATCACCTTCTTCATCTGAGGAGGTGAACTCCACACAACACCAGCGTTTGAATAGGTAAATCAGTGCAACCCTTTATTCAATCTCATTTCTAAACTTACTCATCCCCTATTCTTCTTGCAGCCCTACCCCCCAAGTCAATCCTGAGGCAGGCTCAAGCAACCCTGCTCTTGGGGCGTCGGCATCCTCCCTGCCTCCAGTAGCAGTGGCTGCTGCAAATCACGCGACAGAAGAGAGCGAGGCAGGCTCGGAGCCGGTAGGCCATGAAGACGCTGCCAGCTATGAAGCCTCTAGCGTATTAGAGTAGCTCAAGACCTCTACTCCGAGGAGTGCAAGAGGTCCCACTGCCTCCAGGAGCAGGTCAATGCACTAGAGGCGGTGTTGGAGAACACCATAGGATCCTTGGCCCAATCCAAGGAACAATTAGCAGAGTCTGACTCCACCATCACCAGTATGTTCATCCTCTCTATATTCTTTAGTTGATTGACTATCTTGGTGATACAATCTGTTTTGTCGATCACAGGTCTCTAGGAGCAGTTCAACACCCTCACCCTAGCCATTGTCGCGGTCACCGGGATGGTGAATGCTCACAGGGAGACCCAGGTGGAGCACCTCTAGGACGTATCTGATCGCGTCTAGGAGATTGTGCTTCATGATGTTTGTTTAGGAGTAGCCGGTGCACTAGCGGCTACCCAGCTCCATCACGGAGCCCAGCTCTCGGAGCATCTTGCTCTGGACTTCATCGACGAATGCAACGACGAAGACTTTGATGAGATGGTGGAGGAGTTCGCCCCATACGCCGATGCAATGGCACAGGTCTCATCGTCGGCAGACATTATCAGGTGTGTCTTCGACGATGAGGAATAATTTAGTTTTTTTATTTTAGTTAATTTGAAAACTCCACCGAATCAATGAAGAACACTACCCTTGAGCAAGTTTTATTTCATCTTGTGTTTGCTGATCCATAGTATCTACTGTCTCTGTGATATTGCCCATTGAGGCAATTTTAATATGATCCTGAACCAACAAAACTTTAATGTGTCCTTTGATTTTTTGTACTAAAGGCGATATCTATTATATCGGCTATAAAATTACAGTCCTGAACATTGAACATAACAGTCACTGCATCAATCCCCTTACTGTCCAAAACCCTTAATTTTTAACTGAAGGCGATACTCACCGTATCAGCTATATTCCTCATGACTTAGTACTCTGAATTTTTATGCTACAGGCGATACTTGGTGTATTGGCTATCTTCCTGTATGATCTGATCAACTAAAGCAAATCAACCCAAACACTATGGTAATAATTCTTGAAGTATTTTCCATTAGTAGCCCTAGAATACTCTTCTCCTTCCAAGGTTTCAAAAAAATAGGCATTTCCAGGAGCAACCCTAGGGATCCGATATGGTCCTTTCCAATTAGGTGACTATTTGCCAAATCTACTGTCTTTTGATGCAATCGGTAAAATTGCCTTCCAAACCAGCTCACCTTCACTGAATCTTCTTTCTCACACTTTCTGGTTATAGAACTTGGCAATCCTGATTTTATTAGCTTTAATATTCTCTAAAGCTTTAAGCAAATGAAAGTTCAAATCATCTAAGCTGTCCAACATAAGATTCTTGTAATCATCAGCTACCAATTTATCTTGCAGTGATATCCTTTGAGATCCCAAACTGATCTTCCATGGCAATATAGCTTCATGCCCATAAACCAATTCATAAGGTGAATATTTTGTTGATCCATGACAAGTCATCCTATAAGACCAAAGAGTTCCACTGAGAATACAATGTCATTTTTTGGGGTTTTCTTTGATCTTCTTCTTGACAATCTTAATGAGAATCTGATTGGATGCCTCAGCTTGTCTATTGGCTTGAGCATAGTAACGAGATGAATTAATCAACTTAAAACCTGTACTGGCAGCAAAATCTTCGAATTCCTTAGATGTAAACATCTTCCCTTGATCAGTTGTGATAGACTGAGGAACCCCAAATCTATAAATAATATGCTCTCGGATGAACTCAATCACATTAGCTGATGAGGCCACCTTCAAAGGAATAGCTTCCACCCATTTGGTAAAATAATATGTTGCTACCAATATGAATTTATGCCCTTTACTTGATGATGGAAATATTTGTCCAATCAAGTCTATCCCCCAAATCTATGCTGAGCCCGAGCCTCCCTCGGGGACTACACGGGGGAATCCCCCTCCTCCTGTGCAAAGTTTTTTCTTTTCTTAAGCTAGAGTCTTTCTGACCTAGGCCATCATTCCCGTTCTTAAAAAACAAAAAATCGCAAACCGTCCCCTTGGACTTAAAGTCGGACGAGCCTGAAACTATCCACGCCCAAGGGCTAATACCTTTTCTACTCACCCTTTAGGACCGGGAGATAAGTTTGTTTAGATTTTCAGGAAAGTCCTGCGTAGGGTCTGAAATATTAAGAAGTAGGGAAGGAACTTGGGCTCGGAATGCTCCAACTAAAGATCAAACCCTTGGTAATTCACCTTACCTCATGTTGCCGAGGCAAGGATGATCCCAAGGGGAAAACAAGCATAGAACTTAGGAAAAACATTTGTAATATACACACATAAATATCAAGTCGGCAAAACAAGGCCTCACTGGCCGCCAATATTTATCAAACGAACTAATCTATTACAAGGGCTCTATGGCTCGGCCTTTTCAGGCTTTGATACATAAAGGGGGGGAAGTATGACTTCGACGTCGAAGAAAGTGGCCAAGGCGTCTCTAGGGGCCTCCACGGCGTCGGCAAGCTTCTAGACCTCCTCCCGAGCCTCGACCTCATCGTTGCCGATGATGTAGCCTTCACTGACCGCAGGCAGATTGATGCCGAGGTAGTGAGAGCTCACCACGGCTAGAGCCCTCTTCACCCTGTTGTGAAGGGCGTCCCTCAGCCTCTCGCCGACCTGGAAGTGTAGGGCCTTGACGCGCCCTCGCAAGGAGGACCCTGGCGAACCCACCTCGAATCTGAGCCTGTCCATGCTGAGGCCATGATTGCCTATAGAGCCAAGTGCTCGGTGGCCTCGACATCGAGGGCCTTCTGCAGAGCGTCGGCCATAGAGGCCACCTCAGCCACTTTCCCCTCCAGATATGTGACAAAAGGGAAGCATAAGGAACAAGGACCAGACTTACATGCGAGAAATAAAGGGCCACCCACATGTCCCGCTCCCGACGGAGAAACTCTGATTTCTCACAGGACATGGTCATAAGCACCTACAAGATAAGGCCACACGAGAAATTAATAAGAAGGGCAAACAGAAAAAGCAAAATACTCCAAAGGGATCAAGCGCCCATACCTGGGCAAAATTGTAGAGGTCCCGGCCCACAAGATCGGCCACCTAATTAATGGCCTTCATGCTGGCACGACCGGTCTCCTCCAGACCCTTCCAAAAGTATGCCTTGGTGGGGTCATCAAGGATGAACTTGGCCCTCCCCTCTAGATCTTCGGGGTTAGGCCAAACCACCGAGGCTTCCCCCCAAGATTCGGCGGCCCTCCTATCTGTACCATGGGCCTCCGGCTCGATTGGCCCTTTCCCATGGGGCTTTTCCGAGGCTGCCCTCTCAGGGGATTCCTCAACAAGGTCCACCATGACTGGGGCCGATTTTGGGCTCCCCCTAGATCTATGTCCTGGGTCGGGTCAACGGCCCCGAGGGCTAGGACGGTCCCCTCGATGAAGTGAGCCTCAGGTTCATGAGTCTCAGGGACCTCGTCCCTCGCTACTTGGGGCTCTGACATCTTCTCCCGGGCCCCTTGACGCGCCCCCTCCTAGGGGTGACCTTCCTCCACGCGGGCTGAGGGAGGTAGCGACCTAGGCCTCGCCGACCCAGGGGTCGACAAGACCCCCCCTCTTCATGGCCTTAAGGAGCCACACCAGCCCTGCTGGTGCCGCCTTCTACTTCCGACTAGAAGGAGGTGATGGAGGGAAAATGAATAGGAAGAAAGAGAAAAACAAAAAAGGGAAAAATCCTTTAATGGACACTTACCTCGCTCGAGGCAGAGGCCCCCTCTAAGAGCTCTGTTGGGCATTCTTAACGTCATTACCAAAAGTAGACTTAGTTTTCTATTTCTGATAACGGCGCCAAAAATGCCGAACCTATCCCTCATGCCACTTAAGCCAAGTTGTCATCCCTAGTATGACATGAGATACGCGGTATTGAAATATGCAATTGCTCTTCTGAATAAATAATAAAAGGGATCTGCAAGCACACAAATTAATACCGATGTAGCATTTTAACCGAGAAGTATTGCAAGTATCCTTATTTATAGTTTTACCATTGGGAAGGATTACTAACACCAATGTTGATTGTGGAATGAAATATGGAACTGAGTATCATCACATGTGTAATAGAGATTATTCATCTATCTCATCAATACAGGGATAAATGTCACATAAAATATAGATAAAGTATGAATGGTGACAAAGATAACTAATCTGATCAGCATTACTAGCCACATATGATAATGATAAGCATCTCAACAGATATTCTAGCAAGTCATTAGCATGGAACTAGGATGAACTACAAGAATATTTCCTAAGTTATTCTTAACTATAAAGTCTAGCATATCATAGTTAGTGCAATTATACTTGGCAATCA
>Ga0182004_10005630_pt1 | contig 10187 bp, 5 predicted proteins | sample Sormic07211540_1_FD_120479 | JGI IMG/M metagenome (GOLD analysis project Ga0182004, IMG submission 120479) | Endophyte microbial communities from Sorghum bicolor roots, Mead, Nebraska, USA - 072115-40_1 MetaG | ecosystem: Host-associated > Plants > Roots > Unclassified | place: USA: Nebraska...
AAACATAGAAAATGTGAAAAGAACAAAGAAAAACAAATAGAAGCAAGGAAGAACAATAAAAATAAAACCAAAGAAAAAGAAAATAAAAGGTAAAATTAAAACAAGAAAATAATAAGGAAAGGACAGAAAATAAAATAAAATCGAAAAAACAAAAACTGAAAAGAAATGAAAAAAGAAGAATATAGACAGAAAAAATAAAATAACAATGAAGAAACATAAAGTATGTGGATTTTAAAACCCGTAACAACGTACGGGCATTAACTTAGTTAGATAATAATTACTAAATACAAATGAAAGTGTTACAATAGTTAAAAAAAAAATCACCAACTAAACAAGGCCTAACCACCAGCACCGGGAAAACAAAGTTGTGCACGTGGACAGTTGACTGAAAAAAAAAACGAACCAGCTACACGCATACCACGAGCTGAGCCGCGGACATGAAATCTGCAAAAGTGATGGCTAGGTGTCCATCAGAGATGACACATGAACAAACGCAACAACCGCATTAGCGTACACAAACACGTCGTTGATGCACATCATCGATCTCACGCAGGCAGAGGCGGAGCTCCCATTAGGCACAGTGGGGCAGCTGCGCCAGCTACCGCCGGTGTGGCTCCCTACCTCCAGCTTCTCCTTCCTAATCTGCTATGTGTAGCGTTATTTCTTGACTCTAGCATAAGGACTGAGAGCGAAGGAACGTGCAGTGAGGGCTGAGGGATAACTGATAAACATCAACACTCTTGTGGGGATTCCGAAACTCCTTTAGTTTTAAATTTGTCATTTATTAGACACTTAAACTCTCATTGTGTGATATCAATAAAAATATGCCTACGATCAGATCATATGTGTCCGCGCCTCACCTAAAATTTGGTTTGAGCTCCGCCACTGCACGCAGGCGCAGCACGTGATGATGCACTGATTCGATGAGCATTATATTATATTGCCAACACACGCTGGATTGGTCGGTAGCTAATAGCTCCTCATGTTCCCTTTCATGATTAACTGTACTTGTGCACCAATAAAAAGGTGTTTCCGCATTTATCTGAAAAAAACAGTGGCCATTCAGACGTCTCGTCGTCTCCAATAATTGCGGGGGTCTACTTTTCGAGATGCAAAAGATCGAAGTTTTCTTTGATTTTACAACTACTCCTTACAAAGTTAACCACAAATTTATACTATGAATTCTCGACTGGTCCTCCAAATATATATTCCTCGCAAAAAGCCTACTGGTTACAAAAGCCTCAGCACTATTTTAAAGTCTTGGGTTCGACTTTTCATGGAAGTGAGATGTCGTGATTTCGTCAATCCTCAAGAATTTAATAATCCATGCTTCAAAAATATCCGTAGAGATACAATTTGCGTACGTGTATACATTTATAGGGATGAGTATACTTACGTTGTAAGTGTGTAATAAAAAAATACTTCATCAATCTCATATATAATAAATATAATAAGTAGTACACTATGACACTGATACGATATTCAATGAGCTATTTTTATATTATAGTTTCGTTTGGCACAACTATGCTTTAGTAGTATAGTTATTTTTTTACTTTAGCTTCACAAGTAGCTCTATTGGTTGAGTTAAAACTGTTTTGATTAACTATTTGGTAAAATATATAGTTGTATAAGCTTTTTAAAACATGGTCACATTCAAAGAACCTCACGTAGGGGTTCACCAGAGCAAACGAGAGCTAAGAAAAGTTACTATTTTTTTCCATCTCTTATCCATACTTTGTGAGAGTACATTTAAAAAAAACACCTTAGGTGTACCAATTTCATTTTATCATATTTGGCATGAAATTAGAAATAGCTTATGTAGCCCGTTGAGAAACCAACGGGGCCTAATAATATCTATGGGGATATATTTATGAAGCAGAAATAGTCATATGCTAGAAAACCTTTACTATGAAGTGTAGATAAACATAAACAGACATAGGTATACCTATAAAAAAATTGTTTTGGATAATATTTAGGTCGAATATTAAAAATATAAATCATTAATAACTTTTAAGTTATTGAGTTTTAAAATATAAAAAACATATTAATATATTTATCTTAAATAATACTTTTATAAAAATATACATAAATTATTTTTTGATAAATATTTTTATAAAAATATAAAGTCAAAATTAAACTTTGAAGTAAATGTTTGGAGATGAGAGGTAGGACTAGTACGCAGGAAAGGCGCTAAAATAGATCTGAATCTGAATAAAATAATGTGACCGTGCCTATTCAAAAACTACTCGTACGTACTACTTATTAATTATACCAAACAAGTGCCTTTGGTCAGAAAAAAAGAAGTTGGATTTTAGACATCCAATGATTTTTTTTTTCTCATCAAAAATCAGTAAATAGTATTTTTAATCATAACTCCGACAGCGTAACAATTTAAGTCAACGAGTCCTCTGTGCAAAAAGTCACATGCGGCCATGCATGCATGTCTGTACTTGTTTTCACTGTTTTCCGTCTTTGAAGCATACTAGTCTCATAGGCGGACTGTGTCACAGCTTTGCAAGCGTGCACATGTTTCACCCTGGAAACCAAAACATAATTTTACTACACATGCATAGAGTATTAAATATAGATAAAAATAAAAATTAATTACACAGTTTATCTGTAAATTATGAGATAAATTTTTTAAGCCTAGTTACTCCATAATTGAATAATGTTTGTCAAATAAAAACGAAAGTGCTAGTTTTCGGAACTAAACAAGGCCGTACTTGCCTAAACATATCATTTCAATTGAACAACAACTAAAGAATCGGCCTTGTTTAGTTCACCCTGAAAACCAAAAAGTTTTCAAGATTTCCCGTCACATCGAATCTTGTGGCACATGCATTAAACATTAAATATAGACGAAAACAAAAACGAATTACACAGTTTAGCTGTAAATCACGAGACGAATCTTTTGATTCTAGTTAGTCCATTATTGAATAATATTTGTTACAAACAAACGAAAATGCTACAGTACCGAAAACTTTTCAGTTTTCGGAACTAAACAAGGCCGAAATAAAAGAATAAAGTAGAGAATTATTTCATTTCAAGAACTCCACCTATTGTGACATAATTAATGTCCCTTTCGTTTCAAATATAATAATTCGTATTAGGACTCAACGGAGCCCAAAATTCATAAAAATGATAAATAGTTATTCATATTAACTATGGATACTTAATCGTTGAAATTTATATCATCAATAGATTTACATTATTTCACACATCATTTAATTAAAACCAATCTTTTAGCATTTGATGACATATTATAAAAGTAATTGATAGTCAAAATGCATTTCCAAAGACTTCGTTCTCCGCCTGATGATACTAATATGCTTTGTAAAATTAAATGGAAGGAATACCTACTACAAAACTACAACTAACTATTTCGAAATTTACAACAAGACTAGGACTATTACATTTGAGCACATGGTACCATAGAACTACAAATTTTCTCACAGCTGCCTTAGTGCCAAGATACTTGTTGTTCTATGATGAGAAAACAGAAAATTATAGTTTTGTGACGGTACCAAGCATCAAAATATATAGTTGTAGCGATCTGTGGGTTATATCAAAAAAATGTAGTCGTAGCTAGTTCTGTGAAATCTATACTCAGTTTTGCATTGTCTCATGGCATATATATAACACATGTACATAATTTTAATATAGGCCAATATGTACAAGCAATACAAATAATCAACAATAGGATGTCTCCACTTACCAACCCTACCACCACCACTTTTCACAAAAAGAAAAAAAAAACTACCAACACCACAACGCGAGAGGGAGAGCCCTGACCCAACAAGCCTAGTGCACGATGATTTAGGCCTTGTTTAGATGTGAAAAAATTTTAGATTTAGTTACTGTAGCACTTTCGTTTGTTTGTGACAAATATTATCCAATTATAGACTAACTAGGATCAAAAGATTCATCTCGTGATTTACAGGTAAGCTGTGCAATTAGTTTTTATTTTTGTCTATATTTAATGCTTTATGCATGTGCCGAAAGATTCGATGTGACGGAGAATCTTGAAAACTTTTTGGTTTTCGGGGTGAACTAAACAATGCCTTAGTCTAACAACCACACTAGCTATACACAATATACATCCTAACTAACAATGTTTAATATATATGCTCATTGTACAATGCCAGTGCTACTCGAGCACATTATTCTGTGCGACAAATTAATAATGGGCCGGGAGGGCACACACAGATCATGACCAATCAGACGGCCGAGACTTTTGCAAGCAAGGAAATGGAAATATAGTTTGGTGATGCAGGAAGTGGATCGAATAATTATTTTTCGCTGGGGCAAATCAACCAAGAATCTAGCTAGTGGAGTAGCTCGATCAGTTTGCGGCCGGAAGCTTTTTCTCCAAATGGTGGTTGCGTGCTGTGTGTGCAATGCCGACTGCAGGCGACTGCCCAACTGTACGGTGTCGGTGATAGGCAAGCAAGCAATTACACTATTTCAAATTAGTCGTAATACATGTAATTAGTTATTTTTAAGTCTATATTTAATATTTCATACATATATTCAAACATTTGATGGGATAGGGTGAAACAACAAAAACTTTTTGTCTGGTACGGTATGGCTTTCACATAGTTTTCGAAGCAGATATATATATTTGCATTTTCCAAAAACTAACATATTTATTACAGTACTGCTAAAAACGAATTTCTTATTATACTATATTTCACTTTGCTTTTGAGAATCACTCATGTTCATGCTTGAGGCTAGAGAGATTCTCCCTCTGTCACTTTTTAAGTGTTGTTATAGTATTCGTGTTTTAAAATTATGATTAGGTTTGTAAAAAAATAGAAATAGTATTTGTGTCTCTAAATAAATTTATTATAAAAATAAATCCAATGATCTATCTATCTAATTATACTAATTAATCATAAATATTAATATTTTTTTTGCTTATATTTAGTCAATGTTAAGTATATTCTTTTACTTCTTGGAAAGTGAGAACAACAATTAAAAATGACGGACATGACAGTGACTTGCAGGACTGACACTAAGAAAACACAACAACTTGGATTATATATATTGTATATATGTTAAAGAAAAAGGGAAAGTGCAAGTCGATCTGAAAAGATGCAAAAGGCTAGCTAGTAGCAAGCAGGCCGGGTTGTTGGCTTTCAGTGCAAACTCCCTCCATTTGCAGCAGGATGATCATCAGCTTTATATTTGTTGCACACCAAAGTTGCATCGTTCCAAGGTTTACATATGTCGCCTCCGTCGTTGTGCACGGCATTGAGGGGCCCCGGCCAGAGACCGGGTACACATACTACAGAGGAGATGCATGATTCGCCGTCGCCGGCACAGCTAGTTTTTTTTTTGGCTACCACACGTCCACACCGGAGCGGAGATCATCTGAGTAGCAGTGGTACAAATTAAAGTGTGAGTTCAGGCCAGGTTTATTTTCCAAAAATTTCCAAAATTCATTGTCATATTTAATCTTTAGACGCATGCATGAAGCATAAATATAGATGAAGATAAAAACTATTACACAGTTTGTCTCTAATTTGCGAGACGAATTTTTTTGAGCCTAGTTAGTCTATAATAAAACAAAAATTATCAAATAATAAACGAAAATACTACAGTCATCAAAGCTAAAAAATTTCACGAACTATAAACAAGGCCTTAATTATATTGTGTTGCACGTAGGGACGATGGCCTGCCGCACGAAGCAAAGGTTTGTTTCCCAGCCGTACACATGCACGCCAGGATGTTTCTCGGCTCTTGATTTTAACTGGTGCATGCCCTACCGACTCTCAAGGCTGCTGGCATCCAATATACGCGCGCATGCATGCATGTCGGCACGTACGTACGTACGCCCGTGATCGTTCGATCAGCACTCAGCAGCCTCTCTCGACCGACCGATTGCCTGACTAGCGATCTAAAGCCAGCTTTCAATCAGCAACACGCATGCATGCACAGCGTACACTATGCTTGTGCTACTGGCCAGTCGCGTGGTATAGATACGGATTTGGATGGTCTCGGTTACAAAATAGTACTAGTACAGTACAAAATACAGATAAAATACAAGGCGAGTCGGATTGGGACTTGTTTAGATCAAAAAGTTTTGAATTTTAGCACTGTAACATTTTCGTTTTTATTTGACAAACATTATCCAATCATAGAGTAACTAGGCTTAAAAGATTCTTCTCGCGATTTATATGCAAAATATGTAATTAGTTTTTGTTTTCATCCACATTAATGCTTCATGCATGTGCCGGCGGAGAATCTTAAAAAAATTTTGGTTTTTGGGTGAACTAAACAAGGCCTTGATCACGATTTTTTTTTTCAAATATTGAGCAAAAGCGGTACTATAAAGCATCTCCAGGAGTTTGGTAAAATAACTCGTATTTGCATTTCCTCTATTGGAGTCAGTCTAATGTGCTACTTTTTACATATAAGAAGTTGAATAAAATATCTGAAAAGAGATGTTCTTACTCTTAGGGAGTGAGGGGCAACGGTGCACACTAGCTTAGTGCAGCAAGCAACGTCAAGGAATTCAAGTTGGGTGGCTGCTCTTATAATAAATAACTATAAATGTTTGTTTGATAGTAATTGTATCTCTACTATAATTGAAATATTCTCCAGGCAAATCCTACCTATAAAATCAACGACTCACAACACATATTCTACAGATTAGACGGCCCAGATTAGAAGTATAATCACGACCTTACACACCCTCAGCCTCGCGTCATCTCACTCAAGCCCACGCTCGTGCGGCTCTCATGATCGCAACAACCAGAGTTCGATCCCTACTCGTTCCTCCTCCCTCCGAAAAAAGAAAAAAAATGTTGACCTCACGTCGTCCACAAGCGGGAGGCACGGGCGCCGCTCCAATCTCGGCGCCGTCGACTCTCTCCCTCCTCCACCTCACCACTGCTGGATCGCTCCTCCGTGAGGCTTGTGCAGGCGCAAGGAACGCAGCGGCGGCCTCCCTGTACCCTCGGGTCACAGCTGCTATCCTTGGTAGCCATGGCTTCGTCGCCCAGATACGGTGCCTTGGTGGCCGGATCTGGTGTCTCTAAGGTTGGATCTGCACGGTGCTTTTTCGGTAGGGCGCAACGACAGTAGTGGAGGCGCGATGGGCCGCAGGCCACCGGTCAGTCTCCATCGGTGAGCCAATCAATTCCATGATGTATTTTCTACTTGCATCTCATCCATCCCCGTTTAGGCTTGCGTAGGCATGTGACAATGACAGGTTATTCAAAACCGATTCCCTTTGAATGTTTGGTTTCCTCTGTGATTTAGTAACTATATTTTTTAATCACGTCATAACCTAGACACATCTTTCATATAGTAGATGTTTCTTGTTAATTATTTATCATCATAAATTTATATTATTTAGATCTAAAGTTCTGTTTTCTGTGCCATCAAATATGTCTCAGTTATACCTGTGCTATATATCAAATATTTATCTCAACTATACCTGGTGAGTTATTATAGTATTTTTTTATTGTAATAGTAAGATCCTAGGTTTGATCCCCACTTTCTTTATCTCGATTTCTCTGGAAAAATATTAAACACAAAAATTCAATTCATAGCTATAAAGTAATTAGTTTTTTTGCACTACCTGGATTGGGCACATGAGGTAGGTGACACGGGAAGGAAGGGGTAGTAGAGATTCTTGTATGCTTGTTGAATGAGAGATTACTTAATTATTCAATAAGAGGAGCTCCTGACGTGCTTGAGGAGGCAAATCGTTCCAGAACTGAGAAAATTCAATCCACAGTCATAATGCGACTGGCTCTTTTTTCTTTTTCTTTTTTTTCTGAAGCTGTAACTGGAGTCTCAATGCCAATCTAATGCTTAACACTACTCAAATAAGAATTATGGTTTATTTCCAATTGATAAACAGTCGCTAAAAAATAATATCCAGTATGCAAGTCCTTACCGGGTGTAGGAGGCTAAGGGCAGTGCCGACGTTTTCAAGGGCGTTTGGAAGAGCATTAGCTGGTGAGTAAATCACAACCCAAATTATCTCATGATTCGAGTTCATGTCATTCTGCCCATATATACTTTTGTTGAAATTCAGTTGAGCAAGAAATAGGCCAATAATTTTTTTTCTTCTCATGGAAGCGGCTCTATTCTGCACATATGTATAGGTCCAGATGTAGATTCCTAAAACAATATGGAGCTTATTTCATTACTTTGTTTTTGTAAAATGCTATCAGGTTAGATGAGCACTCAACTAATTTGTAAAACAAGATCACAACTAATTCTAGGAAGATATTAGGAAGAATACATGTAATACAATACTTTTATATATGCAATTTGAGGAGTGTTGTTACCAAATTAGTCTCTTGAGAAGAAAAAAAATTCCTTACTTGAGATGGCTGATGAAGAAAGACAAACTCCCATATTGGATTAGAGTATTAGATGTAGCCTATTGCTAATTTGGTTCTGATCTCCAATTGAATTTCATTGTCATCATACCGTGGAATTGGAAGCTGACTAAATGCTCTGTTGTTAAATTCCCAGGTTTCATGTATAGTTAGTGATGATGTCATGATATTGATTTTGGGCACCTGACGTGAGAGCTTTACTATAATAGTTTTTGCAAACTTGAATGTAATGAGCCTGATGTCAAATTCAAGAAAACATGGCACACTAAGATGTACTTCCCTCAAGGAAACAGGGCACACTAAAATGTACTTCCCTCAGGTTCGCAAAGAATGATCTATTTGTTTCTACTATTCTTTTTTGGGTTAGTGTTTAGCCATAACGATCATGATACAACATGTTCTCAGGAGCTTCCATCGCCTTAGTGGGGAGAAGCACGACATGGGTGTGAGTGCATGCACTGGCGCAAGTGAAATCAAATTGGAGGAGGTTGCTATTCTGAATTACGTCTACACAAAGCTCTTCGACTTCATCTCAAGGTGGAATATGGGTGTTGCTAAATAATGTGAAGCCATGTTTTATCTTGGAATTTGACAGAATAGAAATTGGCTTTGCTGGTAGTCTCTTCGGATTGTTTAGCTAAGTGCACATACCTTATTGTACGAATAACAGTCATTTACTGATCTACTGACGCTCTTGCCATGTCGAAGTATAAATAATCTTTATCAGGTTCATCAAATAGTTTTCATTTCAAATGTTTCCCTTTTACAACATAAGTGTTGCTCTCCATTTGTTTTCATCATAAAAAATATTATCATTTGAAATAAAACCGTGGCGTTAGCACGGGCACTATACTAGTAACGTATAATATATACATTTAAATGTTTGTTGGATATTTTCTAGGCATTGATCGGATATTTGACATGGGAAATTAAGATAGCAATTTTCTGAGCAAATAAATGGCTAAACTATATTACTTTGTAATTACTATAGGAAAAGTTCTCCATATATGTAGGGCCTGTTTAGTTCCCCTTGCTAAATTTTAGCTACTCTTAGGTGACTAATAGAACTAAACTATTTTAGCTTCTTTTAGTTAATGTGTTTAGAACTTTAGCTACTAAAATGACTAAAGTTTAGTTACCGAAAATTTAGCAAGGGGAACGAAACATGGTTGTAGTATTTAACATCAAAGAAACAACAATCCAATGTAGGCCTTGTTTAGACGTGAAATCTTTTTGGATTTCGCTACTGTAGCACTTTCGTTTGTTTGTGGCAAATATTGTCCAATCATAGACTAACTAGGGTCAAAAGATTCGTCTCACAGTTCACAGGTAAACTGTGTAGTTAGTTTTTGTTTTCGTCTATATTTAGTACTTCATGCATGTGCCACAAAATTCGATGTGACGGAGAATCTTGAAAATTTTTTGAATTTCGATGTGATCCAATCATTTTGCAGTAATTAAATGTTTTGCCCAGCCTAGGAAATGTCAAGATGAAACTCATGCATTGTGGAGGTTGTTTCATTATTCGTTTCATTGATGCCCCGTCAGCGGATTTGTTTTGGAAACAGTGCATTGAAACGGGCTACTAAGACTGGCCTTATGAAACTAGAGGGGTCAAAGCCCCTACAGGAAACGTACTACAAATTTAGTTAAAAAATTGAGCTAGGCCTTGTTTAGTTCCGAAAAGTGAAAAGGTTTCGGTACTGTAGCACTTTCGTTTGTTTGTGACAAATATTATCTAATCATGGACTAACTAGGATCAAAAGATTCGTCTCGTGATTTACAGCTAAACTGTATAATTAGTTTTTGTTTTCGTCTATATTTAAT
>Ga0182004_10005631_pt1 | contig 10187 bp, 7 predicted proteins | sample Sormic07211540_1_FD_120479 | JGI IMG/M metagenome (GOLD analysis project Ga0182004, IMG submission 120479) | Endophyte microbial communities from Sorghum bicolor roots, Mead, Nebraska, USA - 072115-40_1 MetaG | ecosystem: Host-associated > Plants > Roots > Unclassified | place: USA: Nebraska...
CACATTTAGCCCCCTCTGGAACTTAAACTCAAGTTTGGACCCAGTGGATCGACGCCAGGACTTGTGGCTCCGAGGTTACACATCTCGGCATCTCGGCGCCACAGATCTTGGCTCCGAGGTGGTTACTCGCGTACAGCGTGGCAGCGTATGTGGCGATGACGTAGCTGGTACCTCGGAGCCACAGATCTTGGCGCCGAGCTCGGAGCCACAGATCTTGGCGCCGAGGTCGCACAATTAGTCGCCAGCGCCCGTGAATCCCAACTCACTGGCGCCCGTGACCCCCAGAAAAATTTAGCTTGGCCGAGCCGTCGGCGCCGTCGCGTCCCCGTCGCTCCCCGCCGGCGCTGTGAATCTGCCCGTCGCTCCTCCGTCTCGCCCGTCGCCCCGTCTCGGCGGTCGCCCCGTCGCTGCCCCGTCTAGTCGCCCTATCGCGCCCCGTTTCGGCGGCCGTCTCCCGAAGCCCAGTCGAACCGGCGTCCACGGCGGCCCCCGCTGCTAGCCGGCCACCCGACTTGTGGCTGGCCGCCGGCGGTTGCGCGCTGCCCTCCCCCAAGTCCCGCCTGTGGAGGCGCCCAGGCCGTTCCCTTCCCCTTCCCCAAGTGCAACAACGGTGGAGGGGTCTGCAACAAATAAATATGTTACAAAAAAAATAAATCATGCTGCATATAACATAATATGCATAATGCACAATAAAATTTTCTCACAATAAATTTACTGCGACGTTGTTGCGGCATAGGCTCCCATGCAAAATTGGAACATATCCAATATCTCTGCTTATAGGTTTCCTCATCTTCAGAAATTTCTACCTTGCAAGGATCACCATAAAAACACATGGGTCTTGGAACACCGCTAGGGAGCGGCTTTAGGACGTAAGGACTCCCGGTCGTCCGGACATAGCTACAATTGAAATATTTCTCATTCAAATAACCAAAACCAAATAACATTATACCCTAAACCTAGGTTTTCATGTGTTGCACATTCATCAAAACATAATATAAACAAGATGATAAGAGATTACCTTGGCTTACTAGCTTTCCCACGCCTTGGCATTCTACCGTTACATAATACAAAAATAAATAACCACTATCAAGACTAAGTATATTTAGGGTTGCAAAATACAAGTAATATATACCAAATCAATGCGTAAAAAATAAGGAGGGAACTGAGATTACCTTGCTAGCAAAGATCTATGGATCAAATCCAAGTTTTTAAGGCTAAATTTATGGATTAGTAGAGATTGGGCGAGTAGAGGAGAGAAGAACCAGAGAAGGAGGTATAACAATAAGGCAACGGTCGGGCAGGGAAGTTGAGGCGTGAGTCTTAAATCAGAGCTCGGCGCTAAGATCTGTGGCTCCGAGCTCGGCGCCAAGATCTGTGGCTCCGAGGTACCAGCCACGTCATCGCCACATATGATGCCATTGTGTACGTGAGTAACCACCTCGGAGCCAATATCTGTGGCGCCGAGATGTGTAACCTCGGAGCCACGAGTCCTAGCGCCGACCCACTGGGTCCAAACATGAGTTTAAGTTCCAGAGGGGGCTAAATGTGATTTTCTTTTTCAAAAAAAAGGCCAAAAAGTAAAAAATTAGGTCGATATCTCTACTGAATTCATATTCGTATGCTACCAGCCATATTTTTCTCTTCCATGTTTGCTAGGCACCCTGCTTCCTCACCTGTTGTGTAAATCCTTCCAGCACTGTTTCTTTGGTAGTTGTCATTTGAATCTACAGAAACCAACTACCAAAGATATTAAGACCCTGAATCTAAAAAGTCTCAAACTCTTTAAGTTAACTTCCTAGCAAACTACCAGATTAAACTTAACTATCTTATCTTGTGGTGCTGCTCTTCCCACAATGTGCTACTGCCAGAGCTGGGCTACCTATTCCTGGTACATATATAGTTAGTCCCATACCATTACTATGAAACTTGTTAATGTTGTCATAGCATAAATTGCTAGCATATGTAGTTTTGTCAGCTATGGCACTCAGAGGAGTACCTGAAATGGGTTATGGTTCTCACTGACTTAGCTGTTGCAGAAACATTTTGGAAATTTTTTGGGCTCTCTCAGTATTTTGTATAGTTCATTATGGCATAGACTAGTGCACCCGTATAGATTTTAATATAATCTGGCATATTCATCTGTGCAGGCTTATTTTTCAATACCTTTTCTGTCGTAACATATCGTTTACTCTTGCCAGAGATGATATTATCTTCAAAGGTCCTCTCAATAGTTTCACAGGCGTCAGTAAATACAAAAGAATATTTTGGGCACTGCGGTTTATTGGCCAAATTTTGTTCAAGGCAGCATGGGTTGACATTGTCAGCATATGGCAGCCTGTAGAGAATGTAATCATGGTTCGATGGATTGTCAATGGCATCCCTAGAGTTCCTTGGGAGGGCAATGGTCGCTTTGATGGCACCTCAGAGTATAAGTTGGATAAAAATGGAAAGATCTATGAACATAAGGTGGACAATATTGCCAGGAATTCACCAACAAAGTTCAAGGTATTGCCGGTAGTAGAGCTCATCAGATCAATTGGATGCCCATCCACCCCGAAACCAACATATTTTGAGGCATCATGTCTATCTCTGATTCACTGGCTTCATTTTGGTTGAGTTTGACTTGGATGAGGACGTACCCAATGTCCCAAATTTTGCCAGGAATGCACTACACCTACTTACCAATGAGTAGTACTTTAATTGTAACAGCCATGTATTTTCAGCTATGATCTATGATTTAGATAAAATAGCTATAGATGTCCATCATGGCCGAGCCGTGCAAGGTGTATGAGAAACTTGTGCACACACATGTACTGTAGTGATGTATTTCTATTTTGAGTAGCGTGAGGTTTTACTTTTGGAGCAGAAGTTTTGCCACATGAAAAGGTGCATTCGTTGTGTACATGTACATTGCAGAAAACACAGATTCCCTGTTTATGTCAAATTCTCTCGAGATCTGAATTTAGTTACATCTCATTGTATTACGTTCCTGTTGCTTTAATTTGCATTGTGAAGATCATTCGAGCTATGAAGGGCAACATATGTTGCTTCTTGATGACCATTCATCCTTATTACGGGAAGCAAAACAGCATTTATTGTTTGCTAAAGCTAGTTTCCTTTGTCAGCTATCAACACTGCTTGTCTTTTCTTTATCTCCCAGGTATAAGTACAGCTTGTTCCTGCCTGAGGCCGGTCTCAATGAAGTTTTATTAGTCTCATGCATATTAAATATGTTGATGTGACACTATTAATGAAGAGAAAGATGATAAAAGTTTTATGGGACTAGAGAGAGTTTTATCTCCATAAAACTCTTCTGTACTGTTATAAAACTGGATGGCCTGATGCTTGGTCACAAACATTAATCTCAGGTATAAGGACAGCTTTGTTCCTGCCTGGCAGTGTGCTAGTGCTGGAGAGTGGGAAAGTGCGGACAGACCTGCAGTCTGCTCTGCTTGCTCGTTGGGCCACAACAAAAGCCGAAGCCCAGTAGCCAAAGCATCAAGCGTTGGACGGGAGAGAGAATTCAGAATTGGATGCTTTTTGACTCGAAAATCACTCGGTGACCTATTAATTCATATATTTCTTTTCCAGTTTTTTAATTTCTGCCAAACGTTTGCTGATTATCTAAAAAAGGTACTATTTGCTATCTATTCATTTTGAAAAACATACGATCTATGCACTTCTCCTGTCAACCAAATTGTGTCATTGCTATATTTATGCATATATTTGTGTATGCCTTTATGATTCTATCTACCAGTCTACTCCCTTCGTGAATATAGAGTATTCAAATATTTGTTATACTCAAATATAAGAAAATCTAAGGATCAAAATAGGTTTGCATTAAATAGTTGCATAAATTTGGTAGGAATTATACTGTTACTTGCTACTCCTATCAACTAATCACCATTCATGTAGATGGTAGGATCATGCATTTTTTGTGTACTCTCTTATAAAATATCTGGAATGCACCATATTACAGGACTATTTGCATATTGTTGAGTTGAATACTTTGAATGGTTAGAGCAACTCCAACGGCTTGGTTATTCTTATTGTGGAGGTTATTTTAGAATTTGTATAGCAAAAAGTAGGCATTAATAGATGTGTTATCTGATTTTGTAAATTACAAAGCTGTCTATCTTTTGATTTTTTGATGGCCATATATAGCCAACCATGGGCACTCGCTACCTGACTTTGTAAAATAGCAAGAATATTGTGGACACCTTCTTTTTTGAGAAATTTTCTATTTTATAAAATGGACAAACAATAGAATTTAGCTACTAATTTTAACTAAGCTGTTGGAGTTGCTCTTACATGTGTTATTGTTTCTATTTACCATTCCCCTCTGTTATCATGTGTTCGACTGTATTGTATCGTTCCTGATATCCAGAACTTCTTGTTTCTGATTTCCGGACCGGCATTGCTTATTCCGTTTCCTTTCCATATAAAAATATGAAATAAAACCAGTTAGAGAGTTTTGCAGCCATTCCCGACTGTTTTCATCCCTAATTGACCACCATGGATGCCATCAAAGTTAGCTCATGATGTAACCGATAACTAGGTACAAATATTCCTATGACCATTGTATTTCTTAGCATTACATATTTTTTTTTGAAGGAAATAAAAAGGAATCTTTGTTTCACCGAAACAACATCCTGGTCTGCACAATAAGAATGATCTTGGCCTATACAACGTACAGTTGTGGTACAATTGTGTTTCCGGAGAATAGACTGCATTTATTGCCCTGTTTCGAGTTAAGGCTTACTAGATGCCATGGCCATGTCATTTGCCTGCTCGATATCACTGAGTATTTTTGTAGGTTCCTTGCATCTGCTGTAAACGCAGTACACAGCCAGCTGAAGAATGCCAGTGAAACATCCGGCAGCATTTGGTGTCTTCAGAACAAAACGAGTTGGTTAGTAACTATATTTGATGGTGATAACCATGGTGCGCGACAAAGGCAGAAGAATTTCATGAGAACAATGTATCCAAACAATTCTATTTTTGGCCCTCGAGTTCAAATTCAGTATTGGCTATTAAATTCTAAAATCGGATATCTTTCACATGGAAGTATCAAAACCAGAAATCTTGACATATAAGGCTGTTGGTTTAAGAGATGGTTTAATTTTGTGTGTGTGTTTGTGTTACAAAATTTTAAAAAATATGATTAAACCTCTACAAATCCATAACTAAGGCCTTAGTTCCAAAATATTTTGGGCTAAATGTATTTTTTTTTGCTATTTTGCATTTTGGAAAGTAAATATGTCCAAAATATTTTGGCCCCAAACTTTTTGCTATTTTGCATTTTGGAAGTTCTTTTTTTTTTGCAAAATGGACACTGTAGCACTTTCGTTTGTATTTGACAAATATTATCCAATAATGGAATAATTAGGCTCAAAAGATTCGTCTCGTAAATTACATATAAACCGTGCAATTAGTTATTTTTATCTATATTTATTGCTCTATACATGTGCCGCAAGATTCGATGTGAAGGGAATCTGAAAAGTTTTACAAAATTTTTTGGGAAGTGAACACCAAAACCAAAAAATTTTGGTGTTAGAATGTTTAGTTCCTAAAAAAGTTTGCAAAATTTTTCAGATTCTCCGTCACATCGAATCTTTAGACGTATGCATGAAGTATTAAATATAGACAAAAATAAAAACTAATTACACAGTTTGGTCGGAATTGACGAGACGAATCTTTTGAGCCTAGTTAGTTTCTGATTGGACAATATTTATCAAATACAAACGAAATTGGTACTATTCACATTTTGCAAAATATTTTGCAAGTAAACAAGGCCTTAAGGTTTTGGGTTTTTGGGTTTTTTGCAAAATTATTCATGAACTAAACAAGGCCTAATAGTTCCCAAAAACTACCCAAAAATTTTCAAGATTCCCCGTCATATCGAATCTTGCGGCACATGCATAGAATATTAAATATAGATGAAAACAAAAACTAATCGTATAGTTTGACTGTAAATTGCAAGATGAATCTTTTGAGCTTAGTTAGTCCACGATTGGACAATGTTTGTCAAATAAAAACGAAAATGCTATAGCAGCCGAAGACAAAAAATTTTGAGAACTGAACAAGGCCTAAATTGTAAATAAAAAATGGCACTAATATCAAAATTTCCCTAAAAATATAATCTATCTAGTGCTCTCTTTAGAGTTATTCATTCTAAAAATATTGATCGCTTGGCTAGGCAATAGATTTTCAAAAGGCAAGAGCTTAAGCATCATGCAATCGTCTAATGATGTAATCAACATAAAGTAAAGCACAAAACAATAATTTAAATAAATAGCAGTTGCATTTACGAGCAATAAAACTCTACCAGTGGTCCAATTAACTCTAAATGAAGTACAAATAGGTTTGGAAAAAAACTTGGTACCAGTTTTACATATTTTTTATTTTCAAATATTTAGTTATGAATTCTTTAGAGATTTAAGCATGTTTGAAAAATATGGTTTATTCATAGTTTGATGGCCAAAGATATATGGTTTATTCATAGTTTGATGGCCAAAGATATTCAGTTCTAGTGTGCTATATTGACTAAACCTTGTGTGTGTGTGTGTGTGGGGGGGGGGGGTGTGTTCTTCCTCCCTGTTTTATCCTTTTATTTCATTCTTAACGAAATGACACATAACTCTCTTGCTTAGGTCGGGATAAAAAAGGTATTCAGCGCTTTAGAAAATCAGACTTGAACAATAGTTTGATTTTGATGGGCAAAAATAGACTTCTTCCTAATGTACTTATTGTATAGCCAGATTGCATGCTGACCGTGATATAAGGATCCCTTCCAAGGATTCCATAGATCATCCAGATTAAGCTGGCTAAGAAGGAGAACAAGGACAAGTAGAAAGGCATGAACTCCACACTTTTTGTCCTCATAACTTGTTTCTGCAGTTGTAGGAATACGAAAAGGTTTCAATTAATTATGAGGTCAGAACAAAGACTTTCTTAACTCAGGAATGATGACTACAACTGACGCCTGATGGTACTCACCACAGCTACAAGCGGAGAGCTGTACATCGATATGGCCGTCACAATACCAATACTTCCAACAAATACCTTGCGCACGTGATGGGTATGGAGTATAAAGCTTGAGGTAAATACAGTCACGCAGAAGATTGCCAGAACCAGTGATACCATTAGCATGACAAACTTCTGCAAAATAGTGTTACTATCATTCACCATTGGTTAGACTAGTGATACCATTCAGTTTCTTTACGAGTTCTAGGATGATGTTAATGCATCCTGAGTTCATAATTTGATCACCTACCCTTTTTTGTCTTGGAGCAAACCATAGGTATACACTGATGAACGATATTTCAAAGAATACTCCTATTAAGCAGGTGCCAGAGACTGTCAGATTTTCCCATCCATAACTCACAACTGGGAAGCCATACCAGCTATAGATGAGTGTGCTAAACAAAGCTAGGATATATGGGATGCATGAGAATTCGCCTACGCTAGCCTCCTTTATCACTCTTTTAAATGTTAACCTGGAAAACAAAGTCAGATCGAGAAATACAGTACTAGGAAATACAATATACTGTGTTTCTGGTCATTTTAGTTCACGATGTATTTACGTACATTGGAACTGCATAGAGAGCTATACAAACTGCAGATCCTGCAAAAAAGAAACAAAGCGATTATTCAAATCAGAGATGAAATGAAACCAATTTCAAGGTGTGTAAAAGAAAATACCTATAATTCCAACTATTACTCGTATGCTAGTAATCATATTGCTGCTCTCAAGGCAGTGAAAGCTGCTAGTGTTGGCCGGGAGCCAAATGTGCACAACTATTGTTCACAGTGGCCTATATTTATAGTGCATATAACTGTCGTTTTAAACTAAGCGACAAGGCTTGCACTGAAGCCACTATGATATAGAATCTCGAATGGTGATCATTAAAGCTTCAAATGCAATATATAATACAAAAAAAGCGTTCATATATTCTCTAGCATCAACCTAATGAATCCCACTGCCGTTCTTTCGAGCATCATAAAAGCTTTTATTGTTGTTTATTTAATCCTGGTCTGTTTTTGTTAGAGGACCTGACATATGTCTGAGCATCTGATGTGATTTAATAACATTTAGATGCAGATATGCATGGCATTAAACTTTTAAATTTGGTTGTGCGGTCTCCAGCTTGTGGTGCCAAAAACACGAACTATAGTTCAATACCACGGTTTTGTGTCTTGCACAGTGAAAAAAATCATCCACACCATGAGACACTTGGCCTTGTTTAGTTCCCAAAATATTTTGCAAAATTTCTCAGATTCTTAATCACATCGAATCTTACGGCACATGCATAACAGTAAATATAAATAAAAGAAATAACTAATTACAACCTGTAATTTGCGAGACCAATCTTTTGAGCCTAGTTAGTCAATAATCGGATAAGATTTGTCAAATACAAACGAAAGTGTTACTGTTTCTATTTTGCAAATTTTTTTGAACTAAACAAGGCCTTGGTGGGATTTTTTCGATTCTCACATGAGAGGGGCGCAAATCCAAATTTAATTCAAAACAAACATGTCATATGTTTCATAAGAGCCTAGCCTATGCGAGAGCGCGGTATGATGGATCAGTGCTTCGTAATAAGAATGTGCATAACTTTTGAAGCGGATGCCTAGATATCTTTTACATTTTAAAGGGTGTTGTATTGTCTGCTGTAGACAAAATGTTCTACAACTTTTGAACATGAACAGCCAATAGTTTCCTGTAGCAATCCCTTCCTAGCCGTGAATATATATAGGAAGAGTAAGGGCCACCGGCGGAGAGCCACATTAGAGCCAAACTGGGCTTTGACACCCACCTTTGCTGTGGCGTAATTTTCAAAGGATCCAGATGTTCTAGTGAACATCTCTATCTATGGCAGCCAGGCATGCAGCAGTACCATTCTCTCACTCACACCATCGTTATCTTTCTGCACTACCAACTACCAGGCTGCTATTCTTCAACCTCTTTTGGAAGGCTTTTCGAGCACGGCGGAATGCACACGGCGCACAGCTATGTTTCTTGCCCCACTGGAGCACAGTCGAGGTAATGCGGCAGCCAACAGCCGCAGACAATCATCTGGTTAGGAAGAGTCTTGGCTCAAATATGCATATGCATGATATTCAATTTGGTCTGAAATTGGCCCCCCTCCTCCTTTGATTTGTCTCCACTCTTCGCCACTGAGTAGGGCTGCATTGTTAAGCTTGAGGAAGTGATGCTGCGTTGTGGACAATTCACTTTTTCTGACAGCCATTCATGATGCTGCACTACCGCTATATATATTTTTTAAAAATCTCGGTACTCACAAACAGGAATATTAGATATATCAGCGATAGAAATAAAATTTTGGAAAAGAATTAGACAAAAGAGAACTCATTTTATTCGGGAAAGAACATAGATCATTTCTAAACCACTTAATATAAAAAAATTAAATAAAACCATATTAACAATTGCCTATTCGACGAGGTGTTGAAGTGGTGGCAACTTGAACCTAGAAGAGAAGTGGAGAGAAAATGGAACATGGATTAAGGTTGGAGTATCGGGTGGCCTTTGGAGTCTATCTGGACAGAAATATTTTAAAATTCTGAAAATTTCGGGCTGACAGAGGAATAATTTGTTGGCAGGTAAACGGGACATCTCAGAAATTTCAGATTCTATGGGTGGATATTTTAAACCCTACCCAACTAACTTTTTATTTTTTTAATAAAAAATAGTTCATATCCGGCTTCATGTACCAACAGTAAAATCAAGCTAATTATTACAAGGTTCAGTCCCACAAGAGCTGTAAAGTACTTCTCTTGCAAGGATCAGTTGGTCCCGTTGAACATCACACGGTTGCAATCTTGCCCATTGGCGGAACCAGGGTTCTCCTAAAAGAACCTAAACAAAGATTACATTTGTCAAAAATCACTCCATTTCTTGTTATCCAAACCGTCCAATAAAAAGCTGATGCTGCAGTTAGCAACAATGAATTATGTTTGTTATCGCCCGTCTTGGACCACCTGTTAAACAAGTCATCTATACTTTGGTGAGGTGATATCGCAAACATTAAATGTACAATGTGCACTACAAGAAATATCCTTATACATGACGGTTTACTCATGACGTTCTAACAAATCATCATAAAATTTGGTCATCTGTGACGGTTCAAACTAAGGTGATAGATGTATGACGAATGGTTAAATAA
>Ga0182004_10005632_pt1 | contig 10186 bp, 6 predicted proteins | sample Sormic07211540_1_FD_120479 | JGI IMG/M metagenome (GOLD analysis project Ga0182004, IMG submission 120479) | Endophyte microbial communities from Sorghum bicolor roots, Mead, Nebraska, USA - 072115-40_1 MetaG | ecosystem: Host-associated > Plants > Roots > Unclassified | place: USA: Nebraska...
GCTTTTGAACCTGCTTTTGCTTTTGTAAAAGCCAAAAGCCAACCAAAGGGCCCAAAAGCCACAAGTGCTTTTGCCCAAAAGCAGCTTTTCTCGTAGTACAAATCCAAAAGCACCTCACCCCCTCCTTTCACTGACTTTTGGGATCCGTTCAGTTTTTTTTCCAAAAGCCACAAGTGACCAACGAAATGACTTTTGGGTTTCTCAAAGCCCACATCCCACAGCAGCTTTTCAAAAGCTCAAAGCTCACAGTAGCTTTTCCAAAAGTCACAGTCCAACCAAACACACCCTAATTATGCTTAATAGATTTGTCTTGTAGTTTCCTGATGAGCTATGTAATTTGTTTTTTTATTAGTTTCTAAAAACCTCTCCCGACATCCTTCCGACATATCCGATGTGACACGCAAAAAATTTTCATCTCCAATCTAAACAGGGCCTAATAAAAAAGTTGGGCCAGATCTCTGTATTATGACGGCCTTTCAAGCAGTTTCGTCCACTTAGCCTTCCCCAACGCGACAGCGTGGAGTGCTGCTCCGGACTCCACGTCTACATTGAACTTGCAAGTTAGGCCGATTGGAGATAAAAAAATTTTATGTGTCACATTGAATATGTCGGAAGGATATTGGAAGGGGTTTTAGAAACTAATAAAAAAATAAATTACATAGTTTGGTTGAAAATTACGAGAGGTACTAAGGCCCTATTTAGTTACTCACCCAAAAATTTTGCATCCATCCCATCGAATCTTTGAACACATACATGGAACATTAAATGTAGATAAAAAATAAACTAATTACACAGTTTGGTTGAAAACTACGAGACGAATCTTTTAAGCATAGTTACTCCATGATTAGCCTTAAGTGCTACAGTAACCCACATGTGCTAATGATAGATTAATTATATTTAATAGATTTGTCTTGTAGTTTCCTGACGAGCTATGTAATTTGTTTTTTTATTAGTTTCTAAAAATCCTTTCCGACATCGTTCCGACACATCCGATGTGACACCCAAAAAATTTTCATTCTCAATCTAAACAGAGCCTAAACAGGGTCTTACTAAGGTTGGTGGTCTCGCAGAGGCGCAGAGTCTCTTGCAGAAGCTCCCATAGCCTCAAAAGTACTACTTCTTGCGGAGAGCTTTGGGTACGGAGAAAAGCAAAAAGGCTGCAGCATGGTAAGCTTTTAGCTCTGCAGGAGCAGTAGAGACATCAAAACCGTGATAACTGAATTGCTGCTTCGTTTCATCTCTTGCGTTGCAAAATTTTTTACAAAATGTGAATAGTATCAATTTTGTTTGTATTTAACAAATGTTGTCCAATTATGGACTAACTAGGCTCAAAAGATTTGTCTCGTCAATTTCGACTAAACTGTGTAATTTGTTTTATTTTCGTTTATATTTAATACTTCATACATACGTCTAAAGAATTGATGTGATGGATAATCTGAAAAATTTTGCAAAATTTTTTGGGAACTAAACAAGGCCCGGTGGAAGGCTACTTTTATATGAGGCTATCTGCTTGTTGAGGAAGCCTTTATTGATTTCTGCCATTTGACAGCCATGATATGTGGGTCCGACCAGAGAAAATGTCCAAAATGTCCAACACACGCACATCCACGCTAGACTCGCTGGTCTCCTTGGCCCTCTCTCGCTCGCCCGCCCGCCACGCTGAGCGCACGCAACTCTTCCACCCACCTCTCTGCCTCCGCGCGCAGACTCCTTGGCCCACGCCATCTTCGCCCCATTGTCGTGGAGCCCCGTGCCCCCGTCGGTGTCATCCTGACCACTCTGTGCCTGCGCTAACCATTGTCGCTACGTGGAAGCTAAGCACGAACAGGACTCACCTTCAATGAAAAAAGAGGTCGAGGGCCAGCCGCGCGTGGTGGAGATGCCTGCTCCTCCGTCATGGGTGTGTGTGTGTGGGGCAGAACCATCCCAATTATATGGCCCACATATACCTGACGTTGTTCTTAAGACCTCTGACTACTGTACATGAGAGTCATATAACTCGGATAGTCTGTCGGGTGCCCTCGGAGGACCCCGAATCATCCACATTTTATAACTCATATAGAATCAACATGGAGTTACCACAACATTACAACATTTGTTACAAAAATAGCTTACATCGGAGTACGAAAGATTTATAACTTAATTTACAAAATATGATGAAATATAAACTTAACTAAGTTCCCAAAAGATGTATAGAGTAGCGGAAGCAACTTAGGTGAAGCTTCTAAGGTAGAAGAGATGGACAATTTATGTCGTGCCCACCGACATGACCTCCATTAGCAGCACAAGTCAACACCTGCAACAGAGGTTAAAGAACCCTGAGTACAGGAGTACTCAACAAGACTTATCCGGCGGAAAAGAGAAGAAACTCAGGAATGTAGATTTAGGGTAGAGAAGGAGTGGCTGAGCAAGGAACCAAATTGTTTTGCATAAAAGCTTACTAATAGTGGATCCTTACTTTCAAAGTTTTAGTCTCAAATAGGCTACCTCGAGAGGCGGACGAGTTCGAGGATAATCTATCTAAGTTGCTTTTCATAAACGAGTCCGTGAATCACTAATCTCTATCAAGAATGTTATTCTTCAGACGACCATTGTTTTATGTCACTGTGAGTCCGGGAATTGGGATCCGAACTCCATGAGACATTTTCATCTTCTCCATTTCTTAATTTAGTTGCATGTTTAACTACGATGATGATCAATGGAATTGAGTCTCCCAATCAGGGAGCAATGACGTTTCGAACCGTTTAACAATCCAGTTGGAGTTCCTAACCACCTGACATATGTAGAACCAAATCTTGCATATGTCAACCCAAATCTGGCTTTCCCAAGATCTGACCGGGTTCGCGACACCCGAGAGCACAGTACTCCACCGTCCAACCCATTTGCCAGGAGGGTACATACTACTCTCGCCATCGCTCCACGCCCAGTGCACGAGTAGCCGCTCTCGTCGAGGAATCAGAAGACAATGCTTACCAGGGCAAGTGGCTAGTACTATAAGTCTCAACCCAGCAGGCCATCAACGGACCGGTCCTTAACCGACACAGTTGGGGACACTACTTTAAGACTCCATTCTTAAAGCAAGTCCGCCGACCGGTCTCAAGTTGAAACATCATTAACCATAAAAGTATTCCACAACAATCCTTCAAACTTTTTTATTTGAAAACCTATCTAATAAGCAGGTCTAAGCATCACTACGTAGTTTAAATAAAACAGGTACCAAGGACAAGATAACAAATATCAAAGTGGTAAATGCAACAATTAGGTTAAACCCAATTCCTGACTACGTAATGCAGCATTTTTAATTCATAAGTGATAAAATATTTAAAATATTCAAGGAAGGGTTAAATGCATTCGAGGCTTGTCTTGGTTGCAAGGATGAGTGGCTCCCTTGGAGACTCCCAAGTCTCGGTCTCAACTTCCTCGGACGGAACACTAACCTCGAGGTCCGATCCAACAGTCACACCTTCGGACATGTGCACTATACGCAACAATGATGTATGCTCATGATATGCTTATGACAAACACATGAGAAGGATTTATTGAGTACAACTTTCCTTCTCGGTACAAATGCAAGTTAAAACAATAATTAAAGATCATTTATTTCTTTAGGGTTTTTACCCAAGAGGTTGCAACATTAAGCTAATTATTACTCTTAATTTACAATTATTTTAATTAAATAATTATTAATCTTTTTTATCTTAATTAATCCTTAGTTAAGCATAAATGATGGTAATTAAACATTAATACCATACAATAATTAAATACTAAGGGTCATTAGGGTTAATGACCCTAGGTCATCACACAATCCCAAAATCACTCAAATCCTAATTTGGAAATTAAGCTAATTATCATCTAATTATTTTAAGATTGTCACTTAATTACTAATTAAGGGTATATTAATATTTTAATCAAATTCTATCCAAATGCCATAAAGCTTTTTATGAAGCTAGGAAATAATACTTAGAGCCAGGAAATAAACTCTTCTGGAACTACCTCATCTACCCCAAAACTGAGAATCCAGTTATGCAAGATACAACATGCAAGAACTAGCTTGACTTGTGACCTCAAGGGATGAAATGGCTTGTTGGTGTCAATGATGCAAAAATGATTATTCAAAGCACCAAAAGCCCTCTCAACAATTACTCTCAAACTACAATGTCTCAAATTAGACAACTCTTTTGGGTTGGTTGGGTAGTTCCTATTGCCATATTCTTTTAGATGGTACCTAGTGCCTCGATAAGGAGGGAGAAATCCAGGCCTTACAGCATATCCAGCATCTACTAAGTAGAACTTCCCTAAAATAAATATTAAAAACAATCAGGTTCATGATTATGCAACTATAAGTATTTTTTATGTGTACAATTGATCGTTACCTGGTGTAACCCTTAACCCATTATGCCTCTGCAATGCATCAACAAGAATTGTGGCATCATGTGCTGATCCCTCCCAACTAGCAAGGATATAGATAAATTTCAAGTCAAAGTTAACTGCAGCTAGCACATTTTGAGTGGGGGCATTCTTTCTACCCCTAAATGCAGCTTGCAAATTGGTTGGAACTTTAGCAAAGACATGAGTCCCATCAATGACCCCCAATACACTCCTACATGGCATTCAAAATTTCATAGTAAATTGACATGATCTAATGCAACAACAATCATAACAGCTATATGACAGGACCTTAAAGTAACCATCTATGGTTGTTGCTAATCTTTAGTGGTGTGTCATTGCTTGGAGGTCTAATCATCTCTTGTCTAAGTTCACCAATAGCATACAAGACATCTTTGAAGTGTCGGTGGACTGTCTCTATAGACCTTCTCCAGTTTTGCTTGACAACTCTAAATCGTCGGTTATGACCGACAATATGGAGAAACATTGCAACTTGCTCTTCGACACAAGAATTTATGTCCCTAAGCAAGTTACACAAACTAAAAAAGGGGGCCCTTCTCATACGAAGCATGTTCACACACTCTATGTCATTGTAGTTATAAATTAAGTTCAGCTTCCTTTGGCGCTCCTCATCCTAAACACTCATTGGACCATAACTGATCTGAGGCCGCTCACACTGAATCATTCTAAGCCTAGCAAACAGTAGGGCATACATAGCTGTGATAAGACCACCAGCACGAGCAAAAAGAATGTGTCTCTTCTCTTCCAAGTCCATCTAGAAAAATGAATGTATTTTAAGGACACATACTTAGGCTTTACCAAAACTGGACATATGCTCAAAAATAACAATGTCATGAACAGAGACTTGGACATATGCTAAGACCTAGAAAAAGGAGTCATCATAGACTTCAATATATGCAAAGATTAAGTCAGAAATCATCACTGACCTGGGCAATAGCTCAGAAAAAATATCATCATCACACACTAGGGCAATAGCTCAACAAAAATGACAACTTCATATACTCGCTCAGAATCTAAGATAGTAGGACATGCATCCGAATCCAAGAACACAAGACTCATTATCGCACGCTATAGAGTAAGAGAGAGGCGAGAGGGGGATTATAGATGTACACAATACCCACGTCAACAAGGAGGACCACCAGCCAAAGCCCAACGGTAGGTGAGGGAGGATAGATCTGCAAACACACAACCAAAGCAAAGGGGATTAACATACACAAGTTTGGATTTTTACAAAAAAAAAGAGACCTAAGAACACGTAACCATACCACAATAACAGCCAAGAAAGCAAATCTGGTGTCCCTGCAATGAGATCGAAAGGTGACCTAGGGTTTCCAAATCAAAGAGAAAAAATAGAGAAAAAAGAGGAAAAAATTCACTTGAATGTAGAAGCGTCAGATCCACTTCACCTACAACAAATCAAGACATAGGGGAAGTGTTAATAGGGCATGAATCAAGCAAGAACGACAACGAACAAGAGGAAGAACAGATGGAGCACGGACCGGCGACACATATGGGGAGCGACAAGAAGAAAAAGAGAGGAAGGATGCGGGAAGGAAGATATATAAACGATGATTGGTGGGAACGGGGGGAGGTAACCCTAAGAATTTCGTGCTAAATCGGGGGTTCTTTAATTTGGAGCCAGGCCCGAGAGGAGGTTCTGCACGAGAAGAGCCTGGATAGGAGGAAGAGGCAGTCTACCAAACATGTGTGGGTTGCATGCCACGGGCCAGGTTCGCCCGCATGCGGGCAACCAAACACACCCTTAGACTTGGGTACTGATTATTATTCACTAAATATATGGGGAGTTTAGTTTTTTTTCCTTAAATTTTTTTGAGTTTTGGTCCATCATTTTGCATAATGAAATTAAACACTGTTTATTTTTTTTTGGTAAAAAGTGGTTATTCTCCATTTTAAATTTTGGCCTTAAGAGGCAAAAAAACTAAAAAGAGCATCAAAAAGCTCTTATAAGGACAAGAAATTCTGTATTTTGGATGGAACTAAATATGACCCTAAAAATTTTCGTATTTTGCATTTCATCACTCCAAAGTAGTTGGTATTTTACATTTTATATTTTATGGGGAACTAAACACCCCCATAGTGTCTTGTTAATCTGCACTGCATAAAAGTTGTAGGTTGAGTCATTTTAACAAGTTTTTATCAATTTTTATTAAAATTTGAAAGTTGAAACACGCGTATATATATAAATATATATATACGGCAGCGTTATTCTACACCCTAGGTGTAGAATATTATTCTACACCGCAAGCCAAATCTGAGTAGGAAAAATACTGAGCAGTACTGAAACGCGTTCAGTATCATCTAATACTACACTCAGAACCACGAAATACTGAACAATACTGAAACATGAATACTGAACGATACTGAATTTTGCTCAGTATAAGAGTTCGGTGTAGAATAGTATTCTACACCTAGGGTGTAGAATAGCACTTGTATATATATATATGGTAAATTTTTCCTACTCCCTGAGAGTAGTTACTCCCTCCCCGAAACATATACAGCGAGCGTGCAGGCTCTCTTAGCGGGTCACCAACTAGACCCGATAAACATATATACGTCCACAGCGAATCGGTATTTCATCGATTGAGATACAACATCCTGCACGCCACCTCCTGCATCTCGAAACCTCGACTCCCAGTCTCCTACCAGCCGCCGCCACCTCCTCTCATCCTTAAGGCTCCGCCGAAGCTGCGAGCGCCTCCTCCGTCGAGCGGGCCGCGCGAGCACGCCACAGTCCAAGGTCCGCGTTTGCCGAGCGGGTCTGGGCCGGAGTGCAGCGCTGCCCCGCCGCTCAAGATCCTACGCCACCTGCGTTGTCCCTGGCGTCAAGATGGCAACGGGGCTATCCCCGTCGGGTTTCAGTAGAACGTTTTCATCCCCGTCTCATGAAAATCCTCCCGTCCCCGTCCCCGTCCCCGCTCCCGGGGATAAAATCTTCCCCATCCCCGTCCCCACACGGAGATTTCAGCCCCGACGGGGACCCCGTCCCCAACTGATCCCCACAAACACAACACACTAATGTCACTAGCCATCTTTCATGCCGGCAGCAGATCCAGACGCCGCCGCCATGATAGCTGCTCCCTTGTTAAGACTGAAGGAGGAAGATCTTCACCGGCCCGTGATGCAGGATCCATTTCCAGACACCATCACTGGGAGAGCTCTTAGCGAGCTCTCAGAGCTGCAGCACGTGGAAGCTAGGGGAGGGCGGCGGGGCAGAGGCGCAGAGCTCTTAGAGCTGCGGGGGAAGGGGGAGGGCCGGAGGGGGCGGCGAGCTCTCACCTCTCTGTGCCACGGCCCACGGGGAGAGGGGGAGGCCGCGAGGGGGGGGGGGTGGCGGAGCTGACTCCCAGAGCCGTAGCTTCTGCGTGCGAGTGCGACGTAGGGGAAGGAAGTGCGAGCATGTGCGGTGTTGCGGCGCGTCGGGAAGTGCGGCGCCTGGAGGGTGGAGGGCTGGAGGCAAATGGAAGGTGTAGAGGAGCTTTAGGGTTTCACAATATATATATAAGAGTATTGAGCTGATTGGGCCTTCTATGGGCTATGGAGGTTATGGGCTGCTCGGGGACCCCAGCGGGGAACGGGGACGGGGAGGTGGGGAACGTTCCCACCCCCGCCTCACCCGACGGGGCTTACATTCAGCCTGTTAACGTCCCCGTGGAGGACAAATCTTTCCCATTTTCTTCCCCTAATGGAGGAAATCCCCGTCGGGGATCGGAAATCGGGGCCCCATTGCCATCTTGACCCTGGCGGCGACCCACCTCTCAGGATTCCATGCATCATCCCCGGCGCAAAAAGGTCGCCCACACCTCTCACCATCTGGCGCGACGCCATCCACTTCGTGGCAACGCACAACAGCGCAAGAGACAGGGGCGGCGGCATTGCCCTCACGTACACCGGCCGGCGGCGAGGTGGAGCTCCTCGTCTTCCCGGTCTTCTCCTTTCCCCTCCCCAATATCCCGTAGGCGGCGTGCGGGTGCAGGATGGAGCTCTCCGGTACGGTGAGTCCCCTTGTTTTGCATTTTTCATTGATCTGGCTACGTCGTTGTGCCTCCTTGAACGGATTGGATCGGAAGGGAGATCTAGCAGAACCTCATTGAATCAGGAGGGAGATCCAACCTGCGTTAATCTATTTCTTTTTTCGCTATGCCTCCTTGAACGGATTTCTCATTTTATGCAGGGATATGATGGATACAGATTCCACAAGGATTTTGAAGCATTTTTTTCACCACCAGTTTCAGATCGGATCAGAGATTATATATTGTGCTCCATTTATTACTCGACGAACTGTTGTAGTAAGGTACTAGAATACTACTAATTTGCTGATTCTAAACCACACGATTTCTTTGCTTTCAGGTGTGCTCTAAGAATTTTAGTATCAATTGGTACTTTTAGGACCTGTTTAGATTGGGGATGAAAATTTTTTGGGTGTCACATCGAATGTGTCGAAAGGATGTCGGAAGGGTTTTTTTTAGAACTAATAAAAAAACAAATTACATAGCTCGTTAGAAAACTGCAAGACAAATTTATTAAGCATAATTAATCTGTCATTAGCATATTTGGATTAGGCTAATCATGGAGTAACTAGGCTTAAAAGATTCGTCTCGTGATTCTCAACTAAACTGTGTAATTAGTTTATTTTTTATCTACATTTAATGTTCCATGTGTCCAAAGATTCGATGGTATGGATGAAAAATTTTTGGGTGGGGAACTAAAGTATCACTAGATACATGATCTGTACAGTATAGAAGATCCGTTTACGCATTTCAGCAGTCCTGTACGGATGTGTATGTATATGTACTCATGCTCCTGTTTTTCAATGACACGTACTGACGTACGTATAAATAATCCTGCCACGTATGCATTTATACTATCTAAATTTTGGCGTATGTATTTATACTTCATTAAAAAAAAATATGTACTCTTCTAAGAAGTATGTACAAATACTATATTCCAAAATATATGCATAAATACGCCAATCAGGCGGTTTAACTATGCACTTGTACTATCTAAATCTTGTTGTATGTATGCATACTCAATTCCAAAAAGTATATGTAAATACTCTATTTCTAAAAAGTATATATACATACTCTATTCCAAAAAGTATGTATAAATACTCTACTTCTTTCCAAAAAGTATGAATACAAGGTACTCCTTTTAAAAAATGTATACACATATACTCCTTTAAAAAAAGTATGAATATTACTCCTTTTATATAATAATAAAGTATGAATGCATACTTAAAGATAAAGTATGGATAAATTATAATGCGCAGCTCCTACACATGCAGAGACATATATACTACACCTTCCCAACGTATGTCAAAAACAAAAAATTAAACAACTAGATCTATTTTTTTGGAAAATATAAGCATGCATGCATCCGCTGATTTTTTTTCATATACATACGTACATGCACACCCCCATACTCTAAACCCGTTAGGTACAAGCCAAACCCGTTAGCTCTCCCTAATCTGGCCACGGTGCATACTCTGACTTCGGGAGTAGCTACTCCCGCGAGTATAGAAACCTCACCCTCTCTCACTCTCTATATATATATACTAGTTAGCGTGCCCGTGCGTTGCTACGGGATAACTAAACTTTTATACTTAAAAATATATGGATCGCATGATAAGATAACAATTCTGTGAAATTAAATATCAACATTAAAATGACATTTCAAAAGACAAATTTCATGACATGGTTCATTGCATCAAAGATTATATAAAAAAATGTTATTTTCACACCTAAACACATACGAAAGCAGA
>Ga0182004_10005633_pt1 | contig 10186 bp, 10 predicted proteins | sample Sormic07211540_1_FD_120479 | JGI IMG/M metagenome (GOLD analysis project Ga0182004, IMG submission 120479) | Endophyte microbial communities from Sorghum bicolor roots, Mead, Nebraska, USA - 072115-40_1 MetaG | ecosystem: Host-associated > Plants > Roots > Unclassified | place: USA: Nebraska...
AATTACTAATGCCGTCGGTTAAGTCTAATTAATCCCCATTCCCATCGCGGCATCGCCTGGCGCGCAGCTCCAGCCGGACGCGGTCGCAGCGCTGCGTCGTTCGTTCCGCAGTAGGCCTGGCCTGGCCAGGCACGACCACACGGATACTAGCAGTTTGGCTGCTGCAAAAATCACATGGAAAAGGCGAGTGCTCACTGCTGAGTGCGACAAAGACAGACAGACAAGTCTCATGAGGAATGCCCCGGTCTGCACACACAGCATGCCATGTTTGGTCTGGTTGACGGTCCTCGGCCACAGCCCTTTCCCAGCTTCTACCGTGGCTGACGGTCCCTCCTCTCCCCCTCGTCCTCGCCATTCAAAAACTGCCGGTATACGCAGCGGTCAAAGTCAAGGTCAAGCGATGAGGTCGCGAGGTGAGAACTTGGGAATAAAGCAGGGTGCTCAAAGCTGATGAATGCCATGGCATCAGGGGGCAGGTTGCTTTTCTCTGCCCGTGGAGGACATCAACTGTGATCTTATCATTTCGTTTCGTTTCTCAAGCAACGGAGATACTCCTAAAATCATAATCCCTTGCGTGTAGGTATGGTTGGAATAACCAACCGGTCGGCAAAGATTCTGCTTGTGAACGAACCACTTCAACAGTTCACGGCAAACAAAAGAGTTTTTGGCCAATTTTGTCAGAGACGACGATGTCGCGCCTTTAGCTGCGGAAATGACGGGAAACGGAGGTCAGCACTATTCCGTGATCCATATAGATTAGTAGGTGCTATTCAATACAGTACTATCTACTTCCTCCGGTCTGGTTTTATAAACCATTTCGTCTACATCAAGAGTCAACTTTATAATCTTCAACTAATAATTTTGTCCGACCACTTTTAACTGTTCATAAATTTACTGTATTTGTAGTCGAATATACTATACAATAATCATAAATTTTGCAATCATGAATATTCTAATATAGAATAATATTTTTTTGATGAACATATTATAGAATAATAAATGAATGGTCAAAGTGTGAAACCCTCCCAATTTCCCGGGCCTTATTTGGCCATTGTGACCAAATGGGCCAAAAGCTTCGTTCCTGCTGGGTCCTCCCAAATTATAGTCCGTTTACTACTACTCGTCCATTTCGTGTTTGTATATCTCGTCAATTTATTGTGGAGTAACTTATTTCTCTTTATAACTTTTCCTTTCCAAAAAACTAACACTAGTTTAAAATGTATAGTCAAGCTAGTCCATCTTCACAAAAAGAGTAAAGAGAATTGACCGATATATCGATCTGTGCCACCTTGATCCGTCCTGCAAGATGGGAATGCATTAACTTATGCTTAAACTACAGACAGCTAATTATGGTCATGTACTTTTGTTGTTGGTCCACTGGCAAACAAGTACACCTGTCCTCACCAAATTAGTGCCACATGGACATGGTACACGCCTGCAGCCAGCCAGAATAATCCAACGGTTAAATAAATACATTCGCACACCTGTCCTCACCAAATTTTACGGCTAGCCTACGAACACTGATTACGGCTAGCCTACGGCATTAGTACAGTACTTACATGGTGGAGTGCTACAGCACGGCTAGTCCAGAAAATTTTTTGGTTTTGGATACTGTAGTATTTTTTTTTATTTGACAAATATTATTTAATCATAAACTAACTGGTTCAAAAAAATTCATCTCGTCAGACAAACTATGCAATTAATTTTTATTTTCGTCTATATTTAATGCTCCAGTGTCGCAAGATTTGATGTGACGGAAAATCTTGAAAAGTTTTTGATTTTTTGAGTGAACTAAACAAGACCGTCACATTGCTCATGTACAGTGGCGATGAATGCAGCTACTCGATTGCCATATCATTTCAAAGCACTGATCTGACACAGAATCGTGCATCGTTCTGCCAGTCCAATAGGAAGGGAGAGCATGGTGATCTAGCAGAAGAAATCAACTGCACCAGGAAGAACTGAAAATTTGGTTGGCAGAAAGCCGAAATGCTCCCCATCAGATTGCACAAAAATGCCACCACTACCCGTCACCTCTTCTACTTCAATTGATTGAACCCTGCAAAAGCAATGTTGTCGCTTAGATGAAGATGGATTGGTTGCTACTAAAGGATAAATAGAACAGCCCATTTGTGGTGGCCTTTATTTTAAAAAGCTTCAAAGTTCAAGCCACTAAGAACCCAATTTCAAACGTAAGCAATTGAGCTTGCAATTCCCTCAACAATTTATACCTCCAGCATATTTTTCTAGCTTTTACTGTAAACAGATTGTATTTTCATTGTGCCGTGAACTTTGTCAGATGATCTGACCTATTGGTCGCAGCATATGTTGCATAAACTTAGGTATTAAGTTTCAGACCACTCGAGGACAATTAGGCCTTGTTAGTTCACCCTGAAAACTAAAAAGTTTTCAAGATTCCCTCACATCGAATCTTGTGGCACATGCATGAAACATTAAATATAGACGAAAACAAAAACTAATTACACAGTTTAGCTGTAAATTACGAGACGAATCTTTTGATCCTAGTTAGACCATGATTGGATAATATTTGTCACAAACAAACGAAAGTGCTACAGTACCGAAAACTTTTCACTTTTCGGAACTAAACAAGGCCTTAGTGCATGAAACCAGAAGGCATTGTACTCTTGACTCTTAGCATTTCAAGAACACAACAATCAGAACTTTCAACTTTACATGTAGCTGGGACCTCTTTAAGAAAACTATTCCACTAGCTTCCTTCGCAGCATAAAAAGCAATATGCTACCTGCAGTACCATTTTGTGTGCTTCTAATTTATTTACCTAATTAAAGACATATAAAGTGGCACTGCAGATAGCATATTGCTTCTTAAAGAAGACACTGGATCATTTAGTTCGCTGTGCCTCCTTTCAAAGGAAAGAACATTCATGATGATATTCAAGGTTTATGCAGTTGTTTACCTCATTGACGAAACACCATTCACTGATAGATGTGTGCCTCCATAGAGCCTGTGTAGCTTCAGAAGAAAGTCGTACCATTTGAAATCTTGAAGAATAACAACCTATAAAGAACCACATGGATCAAAAAAGATGACAATGTTCTAACATACACTAACTAGAACTTTTTAAATAAATGCTGATCATGTAGTTACCTCAAGGTTGCCACTAAATGGATCAGCTGTTGGAGTTATCTTCATACCACCACCAAAGTACTTGGCATTTCCTATGCACAGGGCAGTGACTTTATGGACAGTTCCCCATTCTCCCCCATTTACCTATCATGTGCAGTTGCAGAATTAGAATGAGCAAAAGAACACATGAAAGCATGCAACTCCTCTTCCAAAACAAACCTAGGTCAAGCCTCACCTTTATTCTCATATCTTGATTACTATGTCCCCAAAAGCCTCTTAAAGCTCCAAATACATAGCATAAGTTGCCAAATCTCTTGTACATAGAAGCAAAATAGCCTGCCTTAGCACTCCTGCAGGCGTCATTTTTCTTCTCTTCAAATCGTCCACTGAAGTAAATATTTCATATTGCTATATTTAACTTACAAATGGATATCAGCCACATTAACAAAAAAGTGTGGTTCCCTGTTTGGACCCTCCATCACGCCTATGTCTAGTTTTGATTTTACTCCTGCAAAAAAGATTCACTTGTGATCTCAGATGTACATCAAGTAAACAAGTGTCATACAACAAATGACATAAAAGATATACAGTGGATTAGAGAAGTCATATAATTTCTACAAGACAATGACGCTGCTAAAGACCTGGCGCCCTCTTCTCGAGCCTAAACCGATGGACGTAGCGGAACATATGCTCAATAAAATCTCCAATAGCTAGCTCAAGATAGCGCTCGGATGTTTTGAGTGGCTTTGCTGAACTCTGTTCGTTTTGTTTACTGGGTAGTTGAAGGAGTAGGTGTACTATACAAGCTTGCTCAGATCGTGCTTGAAATTTGTAAGTTGGACTCCCCAGCACTGGATCATTGGTCTTTACTCTTTGTTAAGCTTTCTAATAAAGCTGGATGAATGCCTTTGATCTGTTCCTTTATCATTTCTCTTAAACTAAGAATACAACATCAGTAATACAAGATACACAATATTGAACTGCTTGGTTCTGTTCAAAGCATAGTATGTACTACTGAGTACTTTGATAGGAAAAAAGGCATGCATGTTCGAGAAAAAAAAACATTTAGCACTTTGAACACATTAAAAGAAGAAAGTATCAAGAAATAAACCTCTCACAATTCGATCAATCGCGTCACAAGGATCATTTGTCCTAGTAAAAAGAAACAACAACAGTAATTTACAGAAAATAAAGGTTAACAAATAACCAAGTCATATGTAGATCATGCGGGAAAGGAAACAAAAATACCAGCCAAATGTCCGAGCAAAATCTGAGCCGGTTCCAAGTGGAATGAGCTGTCAGAGGACAACAAGGTACTTCACTCAGAGGACAACAAGGTACTTCAGTGTATAGAAGAAACATTTCAGAACATTCTTATAGTTTAAGTATCTAATCTAAAAGCTAAAAGGGTGTATGGGTACTCACACCGAGCGCCGTTGAATGGTCAGGCCCTCGATCGAGAGCACGCACTGGACTTCCTTTACAAAAGAAACCATTCACCACCTACATATTCAAAACAACATCCTAACTCTATATAACCGTATCCCAATATCAACCACTGAAAATTTAAACTGTTTGTAGCATGGTTGTGCAAATAATGTACAAATGTACAAACAAAGTACCTCATGAAGCGTACCATCACCTCCAACAGCGATCACAGCATCAGCCCCATCCTTTATAGCCTACAGTAAGTACACCATCATCAGCGCTTAAAGTAAACAGTCACCAAGTGGAACCCAATATTTGACAAGGGAACACGCACGCACCTCCCTTGTGACATCTATGGCATGGGACGGGCCCGAAGTGATGCACTCGCAAATCTGATCAGCCCACACCAGCAAATGGAAACATTCTGTGAGATAGAGTGAGACCGTCTAACTACCGCCGGATCCGAGACCAAGCGCGGGTTTCACATGGCAATTTATCAGCTAGCGATCTGAAAGCTATGCACAACGACGGCTTACGTTGCACTGATCGGCGAGGCGGGTGCGGAGGAGCGGCAGCAGCTGCTTCCACTGCTTTCCCGTGCGTCCATTGGCGCCTGCGCCGCAGAGTAGCCGCGAAGAGAACGGCGTTTAGCGCGCAGATTCGCAAGGGTACTAGCGGGAGCGGAGGCTAAGAAGGGGTAGGGATGCGGGAGCTTACCGGAGGGATTGACGACGAAAACAAAGTCGCCGCGCCGGCGGCGGGAGGCGGCGACGCGGTCGGAGGTGAGGCCGACGGCGCTGGGCTGGGAGTGCGAGTGCGAGGCGGCACGCGGGAGGATCAGCGACGGCCTCGGCGTCGCCGACGCAGCCATGGCGTCTCTTGCCGCTTAATTATCCCGATTCCAGACTTGACTCTGGATGGAGAAGCCGAGAAGGCGTGAAAATGCGCCACCAAGCAGATTTTGTCGGGCTGTGCTGATTGCCTGATTCATGTGCAGCAACCAGTATGTTTACACATGAATTTAATCCGGCACGCCTATAACCATGTTGATACTAACTTTCAGAACTGAGAGATGAAGATTTGCCTTCTTTAATACATTTAAAATTAGAGAAACTAATATTAAGAGTTGCTATATTTTAAATTTTCAATTATGAATTTTAGTCACAAGTACAAATCAAAAGACAACTCAAGATACATTTCTTATTTTTTTTTTTCACGATATAGTCCAACAATCATAAAAAATGAGGCACACAAATATAAAAGAACTGATTAATATTAATATTAATAACTGGAAAAGACATGGGAGATGACTGGCGGATACTTGACACGTCGCTGCACGATTTTCTTAAAAATAAAAATATTGCACGTATGAGTTCAACCAACATGTTCTTCAATCTATTCTTACTAAAGTCGTGCAAGGCAATAAAGCAGTGAAAAAATCTAATAAAATGCTAACAGAATTAGATCGAATTAGATCAAAACAGCAATATATGGCTGTTTGGATAGATTGCATTAAGTAGTTGAAAGTTAGTGGAATGACATGACTATTAATGGGAGATAAGATGCATAGTTTAGTGGACAATAATATGGCCAGCTTACATGTGGATATAGAACTTGCAGCGGGAATTAGCTTTACAAGAGACATAACATAGTACAATCAAGTCCAATTTATAATTTTGCAGTTTGTACATCTCATGCAAAACAGACAAGCCACAGATACATCAAATGTACTGCACACAGATTAGCAACTCTGCCCCTCACGAAATTTTGCAAAATTTTTCCTCCGCATCTGCGAAAGGGTTTGACTCCTTATCTATACTAGTACTACAGAGCTCAATGTGTCCTACGTCTGTTGGGAACCTCGAGCAACAACAAATCTGAGGGCTGGATACCAACAACGTAATGCTCACCACTACCCAAAGAATTCATATTAGCTTTGCAATTCATGACACGAGATGAACTTTCTTGCCGTCCACATTGAATTTCCTGCTTCCTTGAAGCTGCAGAACAGAAGATAACCGAAATCAGCACAGACATGCTAGCTGGATGCAACGCCTCATCCGTGAAATACAATCGGCAAATGACTATTCCTCAAACGAATAAAAAAACATATGCATTCAAAGTTACTGATGTGATGATGAATACCTTTTTCTTCAGAAACAACAGAGCTTCGCGTCTACATGAGAAGCTGGAGAATACAACATTTGAGTGTTCCTCAACGGCTACCTTAAGATCCTTCAATTTCATTGACTGAGATGGGGCCTGAAAAGAATAAGAGTAAGTAACCATCATATACCAGAGAACAGCAAATGAAACACTCAGCATATAGTATATAAAGACTATACCTGACGAAGTATTCTTTTGCAAAGTTTCTTGACCTTGGTTTTCGGTCTAGCATCCACAAGCAATTCCTTTTCTGTATTCTTGTCTGTGTCTATTGATTCAGAAGCACTGATAGGTTCTTCCTTATCGTCACTCTCTTCAATTTCTGAATATTCATCGGATTGGGTTGAATTATCATCATCGCTATCAACAAACGAAGTTTTGTTTCCCTTCCAACGTTGGCCAGCAACTTTCATTGGCAGGCCTTTGATGCCAAGACCCTGCTTTCCAGAAGTAGCTTTATCCTGAAGCAAATTACAGACCATGGATACATTAAGAATTTAGATAGATTTATTTGTTCATAAGAACATGTAGATGTATGTTTTGTAATATGTATATATTTACTTGTTTCTAAGAACAGGTATGTTCTGTAATAATGCACAGAATTATCACTGAAATTAATTGATGTAGTTGAAAGACTAAAACTACATCTAGAGTACATTGAGCATTGTCAACATCATATCTTCAGAACGAAAAGTAGAAATAGCATGTTCACTGTTAATCTTGGGAAATCAGTGTACATTTCATCATACCAACCTGAACAAGATTGTATAAATTTTCTTGATCTTCCTCCGCAAATGTCTGGCGGACATTAGCAGGATCTTTTTGTGAAGATTTATTTTTACGAGATTTTGCTCCTAGAAACCCTCCTGTAACGAATCCAAATTTGTGCCCCCACCAGTTCACATCATCAGCTTGGGATACTGAAAGCAGAGAGTTAACAACGCAAGTTACTAAAACCTCAGATGCAGAATTGTAGACACATTAGCAAAGAAACAAATGAATGCATTCAGTTTATTGTTCATCAGCGCAATAACACAGCCCAGATGCAGGCACAGACTCTTTCTAACAAGGATGAGAGTACAGTAAATAGTAATAAAACTTTAATAACTATGCTAAGCAGATGATCCATTTTTTTGTAGCGGGAAAAAAGATTTGTTTTAACCTGATAGTCGTACTTGAATTTCTGGTTAAAAATGATCAAACAACCAACCTGATTTCATTTCAAGCACTCTGATTTCAATAGCTAATGAGCGGACCCTGGCAAGTTTAGAGCATTATTTTTAAAAAAATCTTACAAGTAGTCCAAAATCATCCTATTCTGGTAACAAAAGGTAACTCAGATCAATATAGAGAATTAAAGGGCCAAAAGCTCAGGCAATACTGAAGGCAGGACAAAGAACAGACAGTAACGAACACACAGCAAACTGCTGACCTGCATCCGGACAGATGATGGGATCAGGTTCATCCAAGCATGTCGGTTCAAGTTTCTGATCCACTTGAGAATTATCTTCGTTTTTGCGTACCTGTGCCAGGACAGGTTGCTTAGATGTCTGAACAAGGCCAATTGACACAACTGTAGCTTAGATAATTCAAATGCATGCAGTGTTTTCCAGCAGATTAGTACTTAACACTAGTAGAGCATCTGCCTTTCTCCAATAGTTTGCAATTTGGCTGCAAAAAAAACACCCGCTGCCACTGCCCCGCCAGCCACAGAAGCCCCCCAGCCATCCACAGCCTACCGCCGCTGCCACCCAGCCAGCCGCAGAAGGCCCGCTCCCCCCAGGAGGCTACAGGCAGTCCAACAACCGGTAAGGTGCCAACCGCCGACAATGGCAGCCAGAGGAAAAATGGGGGGAATGCATGCACATTTCTGGGAATCGGATAGGTCATTTAAGATGTGCTTATCTTTACAGATTTCAGATACAAACTGTTGGGGACCCGCTTTTTTTCTTTTTGCCAAAAAGAAAACAATTAGGAAGGTGTTTAAAGGAGCTCTTGGAGATGCTCTTAACAAAATAGAGTTCGTAACACACACATATACATTGTATACACTGTGCAAGAAACAATTGCTCATTGATGATACCCAGTTTATTTAAAAGAAACAAACACAGATAAAAGAAAATCCCTTACGAGTATGCCTTGAAGATCCGTTGCTGAATAAGAGCTCACACTTTTCCCCCTCTCTCTTTTCTTGTATCTGAGAACAGGAAGTTATCATTTACAGGAAATGGATAAAAGAAGTTGATGAATCCAAATAAAATTAGGTCCAAACCAACCTTCCTTGAGGTCGAGTAACTTTAGTAACTTCAGCTTTTGCTGATTTGTCCTCCTTTGGAGTGACGTCAGGCGAATCACTTTTTACAGCTGCAACCTCTGAAAAAAGGAAACAGATGGGTATAATTATTAAGAACAATTACAAAAGAAGAGTACAAAACCAATGTGCAAGGTATACCTTCTTGAATAGGATTAGCTGATTGCTGCTTTTGCAGAGAAAAACAATGACCAAAATCACAAGAAAAAGATGAGAACAATTATTAGACATTGTAAATCGGAACTTCATTGGTGGAACTGAAAGGTAATCTTTTACTTGTCGTACCACTTTAAGTTTCTTCAGTATGTTGTCAAATTGGGTGGTATCATATACCCATTTGTTATGAGGGCTATCTACACCAACACCTGCATACAAAATCATAGTCATGCATCAGCAAACTCAGCTGTGACCATTTAAGTTCTCTAATCAGAAAGTGTCGAAACCCAGGAATTCTAGAAGAGAGAGTGGACCTAGTGTGTCCTGCTTGTTTTTCACTCTAACATGACCCTTTATGCCTTGCTTGTCTTTGCCAAGGCCTTCACCTTCTTCCCATCCCTAAAACAATATTTATCATAGTATAGGATCAGTGAGTGTGTTGATCATTGTAGAATGAGTAAGTATACTAGATATAATTGCACATAAAGTCAGCAAAACTCAGAGAAGCAAGCAATTTACAGAAACTGCAGTTCATTCGTTCATGTATGTTGTTGTCTCAGCAGTTCCAAAATCAGAACAAAGTTCATTCGCAAGAGGACACCAACTACAGCATAATTTCCGCCTCTCCATTATTTTGATTCACATTAATTGTCATCATGTGGCTAAAATGTTATTGTTTCTAATTAAGTCGCATTAACTTGACGGCTAAAGCTGGTGAATATGATTGCCTTAATCCGCGTGTCAAATTTTCCACAGAACACTCAGTTTTTTCAACCAACAAAAAAAAAACGCGAAGACACTACTGGTCGGATCACGTACCATTTGCTTCATAAGGCGGAAGGCGGCGGACTGCCGCGCGATCCCGACGTAGCATGAGGGCGCCTCGGGAGCAGCCATGGCGCCTGTTCTGCGTTGGGTCGTCGCGGCTTTCACCGCCGCCGGGCCGCCGGGTAGCAGCAGCCGCGCGCTCTCTCCTTAGTTGCCGGAGGAGGAGGGGTGGAGAGGGAAACCCTAGCT
>Ga0182004_10005634_pt1 | contig 10185 bp, 7 predicted proteins | sample Sormic07211540_1_FD_120479 | JGI IMG/M metagenome (GOLD analysis project Ga0182004, IMG submission 120479) | Endophyte microbial communities from Sorghum bicolor roots, Mead, Nebraska, USA - 072115-40_1 MetaG | ecosystem: Host-associated > Plants > Roots > Unclassified | place: USA: Nebraska...
TAGTTGTGGCAACCATTATCACCACTAGAAATATTATGAGTGGCACCATTTTTTGCCACTAATACGTATGTTTTTGTGACAACAAATGGGCTACAAATAGCCACATCACCAGTGGTAATACAAGTTGTCACTACTGAGTATGGCCAATTGTGGGGAACAAAAAATCATCACTAGAGTATCTGTGAGGCGAGTATTTGTGGCGACTAGTGGCGATTCAAAAAGTCGCCACAAAGGCTGGTTTGTGGTGAAAAAAATAAGCTTTTGTGATGAAAATTTTCGCCACAAAAACCCTTTGCCCTTGTGGTGCCATTTGGCTAGTTTTAGATATTAACCAATTTCCACTAATCTTAGGCTACTTGGCCATAGACCAATATATTGCTTATGCATGCAACACATTGAAAACAAAATATTTCTTAGTTCAACAAGAACTAGCATTATAGCAAATTTAATTATGAGGGGAAACAAGTAGTAGCTATAGGCTACGAATATAACTTCTATGCTAATACTCATGCAAGAGTGGAGATAATTGCAACTCGACGAGAGCACAACATAGTGATACACATTCATGTGTAATATGAAATGTTGGTATTCAATCCAACGTAATAGATAACAAGAAAATACAAAGCTACAAGCTTTCTTGCAATTAGTGCAATATAGAGAAAGTTAATTCAGCCGGAAGGGAGATGACTAGAACTTCAAGTCCTTATACTTGCACTTAAAGATAGATTTATGAAGGCTATGCCTATTAAATATATATTATCCACATTTTCTTATGTATTGCCTTTCTCAAAATTTCTTCTTCTTTTCATGCCATAATTACTTCAAGTAGTAATAAGCTTTATGCATCTATGAATAATCATTTCAAATGTTTCACAGAACTCAATCATACTTCTAGTATTCAATGGTTGTGACATGAAATACACATGTCGTGTGTACTATTTAGTGTAGATCATCATATTTGGGATAGAACATAAACTTCTAGTTTTTGGTATAGTCCAATTATTCTTATGCTTAGGAAATCCAGTTTCCTTCCAACCTATATGGTGCACAAAGACTATAATCTTCATGCTTAATTAAGGCTTCCTGTGGATAAGATAATGCAAAACTTATTTAGATAAGCAAAATAGGCAATTGTTTATATGTGAAACATATAATTTTAATTCATTCCATGCAAGATTGACATATATTATTGCAAGTATGAATTTCAACTAGGAATATTAAATGCTTGATATTATTCTTCAAGCTAACAAAATAAACATTAACTCTTCTATGAGTTTATAAAATCTACTTAATTCAACAAGAATTAAAACATAAAGCACTGCCACCACTAATACTTCAGGACATTAATTCTAAAGACAAAACAAGTCTATAAGCACATGATTTAAGTTCTTCTTCAAGAAAACCTTAAATATCTATTTTTTCCATTCTTACATGTCTTAGCTTCTATGCTTGACATTTAGCAGCTTCATGCATACTCTACTTCATAGTTGTGATATGTAATCATAATCCTTCTAGGTGTATAACATATGCAAGTCATATATCCTGGTTCATAGAGTTGTCTAAAAAAATATAACTCAACTTCTACTTGATATTGAGTGATTATGGATGATAAATTTGAATACTTCAAGTACTTCAATGCTCTCGGTCTTTCTATTTCAAGAAATAATTCTTTTGGAAAGTCTTATTTATCATCTTGTCTTCTATGACTTTTAATCATAAAGCTTCAAGCTCATTGTATTTGTTTATAGAGTAGCATTATATCCCATATGGTTATATAGTTTGAAAATTTAATTCTCAATATTTATGGCATTATGCAATCATAATGTAGGATATCTTCTAGAATTTCTCAATTAGTGAGTCTAAGACGTTCGGGATTTAGCTTGGTCGTGTACTCATTCTTTGAGAGTAATATTAGGAGTAATGCTTAAGATCCACTCCACTTTCAGTGGTAGTAGAATATATATCCTACTAGGATTCAATAAATGACCATACTATTTAATACTATATTATTCAGGATAAGTCTAAGATAGTCCTTCTTCATAAAGGTATGCATATATTATTATAACTAGAATCATTATGTATGTATAAGTTTACTACATATAAACAAGTAGCAAGGTGCAAAAAGGTAGTGGATGGTTATACAAAATACTGTTAGAAGTATACTGACATTTTTTCAGGATTTGTTACAAATATAAATTTTTAGTATTAATATCAACTATTCATACATCCTAAAAATTTATTATACTAGGAAAAATAAATATAAGCCTCTTAAAAGTGATAAGTCTAAGGCCAAATCTTCCGCAGGAAAACCTGAATTTCTCGAGAATTCATTTGCCAAATGTACCATTTTTTTTAAAAAATAAATCTATCCTGTAGGAATACAAGTTATGTATATTTTTTCAATAAAGATCAGGAGTTGTCCATCAAATTTTAGCTTGATAGACTGACTTCTTAATTTAGGTCGATGTGGACCGTTTCTCCCAAGAACAAAAAAAAATGCTCTGTGGTGTCTAGCCAGCTCCGAGATTATGCAACGGCTAGAGCCCCAATTAATTAAATTCTAAATTACTCTAGGCATGAAAAATCTGACTTCGAATCAGGACTATCATGCTTGGCCTAGACAACATACATACTCTGCATGTGTGAGTCGCCGTACGGGGCGGTTGCCGCATGCAGCATGGCAACAAGCATTGGTCACCTCGTGATCGTTCCGTGTGGCTTAGTTCATGTCATACTACGAGATATCAATGAATCACCTAGTTGATCTCTTATTAGGCCATGGTCAATGCAATGTCATACAGATTGGTGTCGATGACTTCAGGATGACAATAATCTATACGTACACATGTATGTACGTACTGTTCAGCAGATCTATTATATGCTGTATCTCTTGTGCAGAGATTATCATGCATGGTTTTGGCATTCAATGCCAATAGCAAGCCCTTCCTATACTCATATTCAGTTTTTTTTTTAAAAAAAATGCATATTCTTTTAGGCGTGCATGGCATGCATAGCCATAGCTTTGCTCTTTCTCATTGATCTATAAGCATGCAGGCTTGCGTCCTCGTGTATCTTTTATGCAGAAGATAATGCATGTACAAGGAACATGTAATTAGAACATAGGTTTTATTCCTCTAGCGTTGGGGCCTTATATGCTTTAATGTTTCTCGTTCTGGCCACATGCAGTGGTGCAAAGTAGCTTGCCTTCTTGGCCGCAGTAGATTTGAAAAGGAAGATACGGCTTGATGGCAAAGTGTAAGCCGATCTACTATGTAATCTTCTATCACAAAAATGAATATCATAACAAAGGCATTGCGAAGGATTTCAATTTGATCTACCTCATATACCACATAGTGTAGTGGTTAGTAGATACATACCGTATAGGGCGTTTGACATTGTTGTAGATCCACCTGCTTGATGGCGACGGTATATGTTGATGCAGTGTAGATAGTTGTAGGTAGAGGTAGCAGATCCGTTTCACTAATAATGTCAAGATGTTGACATCGTTGAAGTAGTCACGTTCGAGACGTCGGCGGCATGAGTGTCGACATCGAAGGTCGGCGGTGGCTTCAACGGCGATGTCGATGTAGAGCTTGTCATGCTGATAACATGTGTTGGTGTAAAAGTTGGTTTCTCACACCAACAATCTCGGGGGCTCTCAGAGAAAAGTGCAAGAGCTGGAGTCCTAGACTTCCTGAGTCACGAACACACGAGTTTGGTGAATTGATTCTCGGGCGTGCCAGTTAATTTGACGTGAAAATTGACAAGGTGAAAATACAAATGTCAAATTATGGAACTTGCCGGTTATTGCCAGACAGTTCTCAGATATATGGCTTTAAGAAGCCGTTGAGCAAAGGAAATTAACTAGAAAGTCAACTCCTTAAAACGATGCAAAAAGATAAGCATTATCGATCATACTAAACAAATGCATCTTTCGGGTGTAAATTATCGGATCGGCTATTTAGCCGATACGCTGTGTACAAAGATAAAAGATAGCTTACATGCATTATCCTTTTATTCATTAAATAAACAATAATTTACTAAAACTGGTCTAACGGCCTGTGGTTTCAATAAATTACTTTTATAACTTGTATTAAATCTATATTCATCTGGTCTAACGGCCAGCGGGCTTCAATAAATTCAACATAGATTACTAGTTCATTTAATGCATAAGCAGACTCATGCACGCGCTATTCGTTCATGCTTAAGTGGATCGACTATTTTAGCCAATACAGGGTCCATGAGGCACGAACAAGATCTATCTATATTGTTAATATCAGATTTAGTTATTAAAACCAAGTTAATTATAACAAAATAGATATCTTGAGCGCACAACATGTAATGATCAAGGTTAACAGATTAGCTATCTTATATTTGCTTAATGATTGTAATTTGCTTCGAAGCTTATGATAAGCATTAATATTGAAGCTTAATCCAATTCGTTAAACCTTGATCAGGCAGAATATTGTTACAAAAATTAAAACATTAAGCTTTGAACAATATTGATAACTTAATGAATCTATTAAATTACCAATTTAATAGAGCCGATAACTAACTTGAATCATAATTCATAAGATATTAAAGCAATGCAGCCTTACAAACACAATTTAAATCGATAACTAGTTCATAATTAAGCTTGACATGAGGTCAAATGATGCAGCCATGACAAACTAAACATGAACCATGACAATACTTACAAGCAAACTGAAGGTCGGATTCAACCGATGTAGTTCGATTTGTTGAAGGTCTCGTCGAGATCTACTTCTACTCCTACTCCTAAGGTTGGTGGCTTGGAGCTGAAAGGATTTGTATTATGATTGTATATATTCTTACAAGGATCGGGTTTCTAATATTTATAGTCCAGAGTCCAAGTCTCATGCCCTAATACGACTCTTTCCTCAAAAAGGTAATCTAGACTCTAACTTTCCCTTTTAAAACAAACTCGACACATCTTCTTTCGTCTTGCCTTGTTCCGACACCCTTCTGATCGACTAATTCCACTGTGCCTTCGTTTAGTCAATCCACTTATCTGGTTCTCTCCTTCTGCGAAGTAGGCCCACTTGGCAGTTTTCTATCTCACCAAAATTTGGGATTAACACATGCCCCCAATTTTAGGATAAAACCGGTTTTATTCCAAAATTGCCACTCAAAAACCGATACTACTTCGTTTTCTCCTTTGTTTTCCCGTTCACCGGTCCTAAAAGCTAGAGTTTCCATCCAAACATCCTCAATCGAAAATTCAAAACCCACATAATCCGTCTAGTGTTTACTTAGTTAAATCCCAATACACCGAATCCCTCAACTCGGTGACTCTTGTTCTGATGGCGTCCATCAACAATATCCCAGAGGTATGCCTTTTCTTTTGTTCCTCTAGATTCTCTTACCCTGTCATCCCTTCCTTAGTTTTTATTCCCTTGTTTCCAGGATCTCCAAAACCAAGTCTTCATCCCACTTGAAGACAATGTACACACGATTTTCCTGGGTCCAATGGGTGATCTAGACCCTAGCAGAGTCATAGTCGCTGAGACTAACCGAGTTCCTTTCAAGAAATCCAACATGCATCCAGGCCTTTGGGACAAATGGACTGCTTTAAGAAATTGGCCCTCAATGATCCTAGGCTGGAGGAACTGGCTAATCAAGGTAGCAGCCAAGAAGAGAGTAGACTAGACAACCAGGAATTTGGACCAATGCATCTCCTATCTCTCTCTGATATCAGAAAGAATGAACCGATGCTCAAAGTTGTCTACTTTTTCTGGTCCAATACTTACAATGCCTTCTTCTTCAGGCAAGGCCCAATGTCCCCAACATTTGCCGATGTTCACATGCTGACATGCCTCAACATTGCAGGACACATCAATCCTTTCAGCCTGCTAGTAACACCTACTGCTAAGCTTGGTAGCACCAAAACTGGAGGTTGGTCCCAATATATCATCAATCATAAGGCTGATGGCAGATCTGTATCTGATAAAGAACACACAGCCTTCTGGAACATGTGGTTGGATAGATATGTTTTTTGTGGACAAGTTTGCTCTCCAACTTCCAACTATCTTACCCTAGCAGAGAAGATACAGGGCAACTCTAAGATGCCCCTTGGCAAAATTCTCCTTGGAGTATTGTACAATTTGTTGAATAGAATTTCTCAGCACTTGATGTAGAACGAAACTATCCCAACAATTACAGGCCCTTGGTGGCTGTTGCAGTTATGGCTCAACTTACATCTGCACAAGTTAGTGGCTCTAGAGCTGATCAACATGTCCTTCCCTTCTTTGGAATATCTAGAAGAATAGGAGGAACATCTGCCAAAAAGTCAGAAATTTCGCCGATGTATGTCTTTTGGTGAGACAGCATCAGCAATAACCTTTAATTTATCAATTACTGACTTTTTTAAACTTTTCTACAAAGACTTCCTAGAAGCAGCCTTGGAGTGGTTTATATATCCAGATATCCCAGAATTAGAACTCCCATCTTCGTTCAGATTTCAGAATATTTATTGTTATGCTGAGGAATTCAAAATCCTGAGTCACCTAGTAAGGCCAAGTCTTCTACCTATTGAGATCAGGCATGGTAGAGGAAAACCCCCAACTTCTTATGAATTCTACTGTCCTTTTGTAGTAGCTAGACAGATGGGTTTTGGCCAACAACCCCTAGATTTATATTTTGCTAATAAAGTGAAGCCGAGAGAAGCTGTTAATACTAGGGTGGAGTACAATAGAATCCTCCATTTTGAGCAATCCTTGTTGCCAAAAGCTATCAGTGGATGGGACTGCACCCATTTTACTTCTACAGCTTATGATCATTGGTGGCAGGAGAGGAGCCAGCATATTTTCAAAGCACTAGTATCTACTTACTGCTCCCTCCTAGATCCAGACTTTGAGGCCACACCCGAGGTATGTTTTATACACAGTGTTTTCTTCCTATACCTCAGAATGCTTCTTACTTGTTTGGATCAACTATAGGATCTTGCCAGCTTGACCCCTCCATTGGTGAACTATGATATTTGGTGTCCTAACCCAAGACTGGGTAATGATGCACCTTCATTGAGAGCCCTAATGAAGAAGCCAGCAACAAACCTGCCTGATGACCAGCCGATTGCTACACTGAAAAGAAAGCAATCAGCTGCTTCTCAAAAGAGAACTTCAAAGAAAACCAAAGTTGGATCTTCAAAACAACTCCAGTCTTTAGCCGATGTAGCCACTGAGGCAACCCTTTGCTAACCTAGAACTGCACATTATACTCGTGCATCAGCTAACTTTCTGATCCTTCCAGGATGTAGTCCATGAACCTACGATTGAAAAGACATCTGAACTCCTTGACCCTTTAGATGATGTATCTTTCACCAGTAGTGATCATGATGCCAACCCTGATCCAGGCAATATTCTAGAAGTTTCTTCAGGTAATATTTCATATAATAGCCGATACGGTGAACCCTTTAATTATATTAACTTATTTCGATGAATCCAATCTCCAAATTCTTGAAGCTACTTCATCGGCTATTCCTAGCTCAGCAATGGTCTCAACAGAACAGGTATACTAAATCATCCATCTTTATTTGCTGATATCTTTTGACAAGTATTAATATTTTTGTTTATTGCAGGAACAAGTCTCTTCACCCGATCTGCCTTTTGTCCTGGATGAATATATTGATGAAGAGCCAATCCTGATTTTAGAAGATACACCTCCAACCATACCTGATTCCATGAAAGCCCAACTGTAGAGATTAATTGATCACCTAGGGCTATTTCAATCTTAGTTCAAGATGCAGGACAAATCAGAGAGGTCTTCAGCCAGAATAAAGATGATCTTCCTTCTTCTCTGAAAGAAATAATTTAGCCAGCTGCATTCTTAGAAGGCAATGGCCCAAATTCTTAAATGCTCAATCCAGACTAGCAGCTCGAGAGGCTCATAAATACTCAGCTGCTGTAGAAGGCCAATGCATCCAAGAAATCCTATCACTCAAGAAAACAGTCGATCTGCTTAAAGAATCTCCTGCTGAAATTAATAAAGATCTAGCTGCTCTCAACGAAGAAAGGACACAATTGCTGGCTTAGTTGAAGACTGTTGAAGATGCCATCAGACAAAAGGAAGAAGCTTTAACTCAGATTCCTGCATCTTTAGCTAATCAGAAGAAGATTATGGCATCTCTGAAGACCAAGCTCAATAAAATTAAGCAAGATAAGAAGGCCAAGATTCCCGGATCTGTTGAGGAAGATCAACAACAAATAACTGAAGTAGACAATATCAGGCTTTCAGCTTTGAATTCTATTAAGTCTACTCTTAATATGTAATTTGAATACTCTCTGTACTTTATTCCTGCATTTTGTAATCCTCAGACTTAACTCCATTTGCTTGGACTTTTCCTTTTAGTAATTATATATGTTTAAAACTCTTATCAGCAATATTTATCTGAGTTCAGGAAAAGTAGAACCTCATCAGGAAATTTAGCTGATCCATTACTTAACTTCCCACAGTCACAATTAAGCCAATCAGCTATTTTGCCACCCATGTCCCTGGGAATGCGGAGACATTTTAACTTTTAGCCGATCCACTTATGCCACATTCTAAGGACTACCTTCACGATAGCCGATCCACCCCCTTCAAGGGATTAACTGCACGTCGCTTCGACTTTCACTTACCCCATTATAAATAATACCAAAGCTCAAGGGGTAAAAGTCACACGGTCAGACTCGCATATTCATCCTTTCAATCTTCAAACCCCCTGCCCTTCTCATCTTAGAAACCCTAAGCTCCTGATCAATTGTGGACAACAGAGGCAAACGCCTAGCATCGCCCTCTTCATCTGAAGATGCAAACTCCGCTCAGCGCCATTGTCTGGACAGGTATGATCAATGCAGTTCTCAGTTCGTTTTAATTGGCTATTCATACTCTGTTCTTCTTGTAGCCCTGCCCCCCAAGTTAATCCTGAGGTGAGCTCGAGTCATCCTGATCCTGCTACGTCGGCTTCCTCCTTGCCTCTGGCGGAAGTGGCCTTTGAGGTGGCTATTGTGATCTAGGTAGCTGAAGCAAGCTAGGCTAGCTCAGAGTCAGCTGGCGAGGATCATGCTGCCGGTGACGATGCCGTCTTTGGGCACGAAGATGCCTGGGGTTTTCTCCAGCGTCTTAGAGTAGCCCACGACCTCTACTCCGAGGAGTGCAAGAGGTCCCACCATTGTTGACTCTTCTTAGCGTCACTACCTAGGATTGCCAGTCCTTGGCACAACACTAGAAATGCTTGTGTGACACCAAAAGTGGCAAACGGTTTTACCGCAAGCGGACGGTGGTCAGTGCAGCACTGCACCAGGAGTATTCCAGGTATCGTATTTTCCATGGGGAATGAGAAGTGGATTAACTAGACCAATTGAGCCGTCGGATGATGATCAAAGGGCTTAGGATTGGGTGGAGAGGTATTTCTAGTATTTGGCTTCTGGCTAAGCAATCCTAAGTATACTGAGAGTTAACTCCCTTCCTACTGTGGCCGATAGGTGAAAAGGGTGTGGCGAAACAATTCCCTAGGCAGCTACCATACAGGCCAACTATTATTTGCAACTTGCCTAACAACGCGCTCAGCAGAGGCCTGTCATGCTTCGCGGTTGGCGTTCTTCAGGTGCGACAAGAAGTCCACAAGGGCACACTTAGTCTAAACACGACGTCTACACTAATTCTACTACTCTAGACCCAGCTAAGGTTTTGAGCACTTCACACAAGACAAAGCAATGTGGCAGTAGGCCGGTTATATACAGAAAGTAAATACTGGAAGTACTCAGATGAAATGCAACTAGAAGGAAGACTTACTAGAAGACCATCCGCTGAGGCGCTCCTAGAAGCAGACTCCCGACAAGCCGGGACTCCTTCTCGGGGAACTCCTCACTCTCTTCCCTCTATTCTCACACTTAGCTAAGACTAGCTCTTCCTAAGATACATCATGCTTAACTAGGCTCTCTAAGAGGGTAGTTATAGGGGGAGATGGAGTAGGCGCTACTCCAGCGCCACGTGAGCGATCCGCGTGCTCCCTCTTCTCCACCGTTGGATCAAACTGACCTTGGAACTGCCATATGATCAACGGTTGGCGATTTCCATCACATGTTCATCATGGGGACGTTAGTGGGAGTGAACCGACTTGTAACACCCTAGGTGTTAAGCATGCACTTAGTCTCATAAACCCTTTCATAAGCATTCTCATCAAGCATA
>Ga0182004_10005635_pt1 | contig 10184 bp, 11 predicted proteins | sample Sormic07211540_1_FD_120479 | JGI IMG/M metagenome (GOLD analysis project Ga0182004, IMG submission 120479) | Endophyte microbial communities from Sorghum bicolor roots, Mead, Nebraska, USA - 072115-40_1 MetaG | ecosystem: Host-associated > Plants > Roots > Unclassified | place: USA: Nebraska...
CATCTCTTAGGGCATATGCCTCCGCCATCGCTGCATCAGTGACATGGGGCAGATGGCAGCACGGCACCGCAACACATTCGCCGGTGGCATCTCTAATGACAATCCCCATGCTTCCACTTCCCGTATCACTATCAATTCACCAACTGCGCGAGCGTTGTCTTGCCGGAAGAGTCCGCCAAAGCCGACGATAGGGATCACGGACACGTCCTCGTCGCCGAGGACCAGCCCCATGAGCTTCTCCTTGTCCCCAGCCCGCCCAACCGACTTGGACTCATCGACCTTGGATATGTCTCGCACAAATTTGTGAGTGCGCGACGAAATACGTGTTGACTTCAGAACGTCATGCAATGCAATTGTTGGAGCATCCACCAAACACTCCGCGCGTAGCTTCTGTACTCCTTCAACTGTTAGATTTCAGAGTCTTAACAACTACAGAGCATAACGTTTCCTTCCTCACCTGGCAACCATACCACAAGAATAATAGAGAAGTCCCACTTTCATTAATGACATCTAATGAGTTCATACATGACTTGGAATACACTCATCAACAAAACTGAAAATAGGCACTCCTACATACACTTATCTGATATCAAAATGCCCCCCCAAAACTTGTCAAGTCTCAGAGTAAACGTCCTTCAGAAATATTCTTCATTGGAACCTATTTAAGCCCCAGGGCGCTTATACAACATCTTCTAAATAAATGGCAACCACAAATGAAACAATGGCGACCAGCCACCAGTATACAAGTCTTGCTTCAAAAAAAACTTCTGATATCACAACCTAGCTGCTTCAATGGCGACCAACCACCAGTACCTGATAGTCTGCAGTAGCATACAAATTTTGCCTCCCATCTTTGATGCCACCACCTTAGCTGCTTGAAGGTCACCAGACTTTGCAGACTATTCTGCCTATGCTTTAGCTGAGTTTCTCCTAGCTCTACTAACAACAGACTATGAGCTATGACATAAACTAGGTCACAATCTACTATCTGTTGTATCCAGATGGAGGCCTCCGGTTTGAACTTCTGTCTAAAGCACCATAACGGTTCTGTGGTTGCTGGGACCTTGAATCAGCCCTTGTGGGTGGTGGCCTGCCTCCGTAGGGCCCTCGCCCAGCATACGAACTATATGGTTGTTGCTGCCACTGCTGGCCTCCGCCATATGGAGGGGGTTGGTAGCCTCCACCATGGACCCCAGGATATGCCGACGGAGGTTGCCCATACAATCCAGGACCCAGCGGATACATGTTGCTCTGCTGGTACCCATATGCAGGTGGAGCCCTGCCTCGTGTATCATGGAGGCCGTCTCTTGCATATGGGTGAGATTGTTGCCTTCCATGGTTACCTTGTTCATATTGCGAAGGCCCTGACCTTTCATACTGATAATGACCTGATCCTGATGATGCATAAGCCGGTGGTTGACCATTTGATACACTACCCCTAGGAACATACCATCCAGGAGGTCCAGCAGACTGCCCAACTCGTGGAGGCATGCCTTGACTGCTGACAGGGGGCATTACATTCAGATGGTGCAAGCCATTCATTATAGTTTGATATGGCATTGATGTGCCACCATGTTGCCCCCTACCCTGAGCATTTAAGCTGTTTATGACAAGTCGGTGTGCTGCCTCTCCAAGTTGACGGCCCGATATTGCACCAGGTGGGTTTTGCCTAAGAACCATTTTACAAGATCAGGATTTTCAGTTAGCCCACAGAAACATTAAATAAAAAAACAAAAAAGGTGATGAAAAACCTGTTGCTATTATCATGAGGCCGCCGGCCACTATCTTCATGCCACAGCACTGGAGGTGGTTTCAGATCACCAGCTTCAACAGTCTGCAGAGAAGATTGAACAGAGTCCTTATTAACAGCTAATATCATGATGCTCATGCCACACAGCTAGACACTAAAATACAAGTTTCAAACCTTCTTGGGTATGATAACACCAACTGGCGGACGGGCTATGTGCTTATGATGATCTGGAAGCTTGTAGATTGAGCATCTGGTTGATACAAAATCCATTATTGTTCTATATAGCGATTAAACAAGTACCAAAACGTGTCAAGCAAAGGGGTTAAGCTTACATCACTTGATTGTCCATAATATCCTCCAGCCCATCCACAGGAGACCTGAAGATAGGAGGGCATGGATCCCCGCTGCAAAGTGTTATGTAGCCATTCATTCCTCCACTATACAAAATAAGAGCAGGTGTTAAGATATCTGGAAAAAACTTCTCTTAGCACATGTAGAAATCAGCCACATTCTCTCAATTTAACTAGCAGGCAAACTGGTTCACTACTCTTTTAATCATTATCCCCAACCCCTTCCCATCAGTTCACACAACAAAAGAAAGCGTCAGTACAGAAAAATCAATACAGACACACTTAACAAAATAGTATTACTTGTCAGTTGTCAATCAACAACAGTCCTGATTGAGCTTAGCTAACCTAGCAGAAGGATCAAGCTTTTCTTTAATTTCATTTCTCTTTTTGTCAGGCAGATGTCCAAATTTGCTGTTGAGAGAGTAGATATAAGGCGAAAGTGGATGTGAGCCATTCACAAAGAGCATATCAAACATGATGCTGTTTCTCCTTGCTTCTTCAGGCTACACAGAAGACGACAAAAACAAAGGAAATCTTAGAAGATTCTTATTCATTGTGCCTTGTAAATGAATCACAAATTGTTTCATCACCATACCGTCAAAGTATGCTCAACTTTTTTTATCTCAGCCAATAAGCGAGCTTCATCGATAAACGGTAGTTTTGCAATCCCCTGAAAAACATAAATTACAGTTACTAGTTAGACAAGTAGATGTGAAAAATACAAATGTGCTCTTTGAAGGGCAACTTACTTGCCAAGAATATCTTTTCCCATTCATATCTACTTCAAAATCTGCATAGTGAATGGGATCATGAACCAGAAAACAGCTAATCAAAGATATGATAATATAGAGCACATCACATTAATAAAATCAGCAAACCTATAGGATAAAAATCAATTATTGGTGAATGTGGATCGGTCATCAATTGACGATACTGTAGCGGTAGCGCATGGGCACTGAAATGAAAAATTAATGTGACAGCTGTTAAAATTACTTTTGCACCATTGAAGGCCTTACTAAAAAACAATCGCAGTATATTCACCTTGCAGCTGGGAAAACACCCATAAGTTGATCGAAAGGTTTGAATGGCGTCCCAAGTTCAAATTTAATATTAAGTTGGCCCAATCCACTTAAATCCGAAGCAAACGGAGCATAGTGATAAGGGTAGAACCTACATATACCAAGGAGATTTTAGAGAATGTGATAATGGACGTACAGTGAGAGAGTAACCAAGCCTACCAAATGACAAATGAACCTCTGCATAATTTGATATATTTGGCTAACTTGAACAAGCTAAATTACCATTGCCATGAGCAGACCCCTTCATAATAGTAGTGCATTACCCAACACAATCCTTCAGTGTATTTGAGAACCTAAGAGAGAGCATCTAATAAGATTAGAAGCGGGTCGCAATAGCAGCATTCTTTAAAAGGAAGCAAACATGCTATTCTCTCAAAGCAAGTACGAACAGCAGCAGCAGCAGCAGCAAGGCCATTAGCCCCAATCGCAAGCTAATTGCCTACGCCAAAAGCCACAGAAGTACTGTAACAAAAAATATTTCCTCATGCCACTAGTGAGAAACTTACAACATCTCTGCGTATTTCTTCTATCTGCTCGGGTGTTCTTGCCCCAAATTTCTCTTCATAGTACCTTTCCCTCCATCCTGGTTCTCCGAGTTTCACCTGAACATAACAAATGTTACTGTTTAATTTTTTTAAACACGTAAGGTGTGAAATCACTAATGAATTAATGCATTTAAGTTTCACAGTAGGTTATTGTTGTCCAAAATGCAAGGCTACATTTTTTAATAAAAAAGAACACACATAGGGCATGCTTTGTTGCAACCTTGGACTAAACTGCCTGGGTAGAAGACCTGCCTGGACTAGTCCTGAGTTTTTGTGCCTGGTATGAAGACCTAGCGGTGTAAGCTGCCTGGGTTCCAGGCCGAGGAAATGGGGCACCTGGGTGGGAGGCACTGCCCCAGATCCGCCTGTCTTAATCGACTCCCTCTCTACTAGCACAGGGTTCTCCTTGGATGAGAAAACTTTCATGATTCATTTTCATGATTTTCATGACTCAGTAAGTGGAGTTTGAAACTACAGTAGAATGAATGAATGATTCTTGAGTTTGCAGATCTGGTGACCATTGGCTTCTCCACCAGCTGAATCTTGCTTCTCTCCATTTGCCACCATCTACAGACGCCGTGCTAGAGGTTTCTTCTTCATCAATACCCTTAATCATCCGCACGATTCAGGAATCTGGGCCATGTTAGAGGTAACTCCCTCACTTCTCCATACGAATCAGCAATTTGGGCTTCTAGGAGGGCTTCTTGCTTTGATCTGGCATAGCAAGGGCAGGATCATCTTTTTCTATTGTTTCATTACTTTTCCTCCTAACTTGTTTTCGACAATGCAAGGTTCTGAATAGAACTCGAATGAGTTTGTTACTAACTGTTTTTGCTATTGTTTATGTACTTGCAGAATTAAACGTAAGTTGATGGTTCCATTATTCTCAAAACGTTCAGTTATAACATTAAAAGTCCAGGTCTAATATATATTACTGAGTGCTTACTCAACCAACGATATCTGGACTGGAGTTCTTTTTCCATAAAATATTTGGTTTGGTTGTTTCTCATACTGTAAAATGCCTCAGATATTCGCCATGAATGTGTTGCAAATGAGATGTTTTATTTGGTGGCAATCTCACCACACTTCTAAACAATGGTGAGTGCAACCCTAGGCAACTAATCAACTGAACACTGCATGTCTCTTCTATCCACTAAGGCTGTATCCAGGGCTTCAACCAAACGGTGCCAAGAATTCTGGATCTGTCTGGCCAGACAATTTTGCAATTGGTGATAGGAAGCTCAGACACAGATCAAGTAACCAGGCAGTTAGTCAAGGGTCTCTAGTGCTTCTAGTAATCAATGGTGTTCAGCAATATTTAGTAATCTACAATGCACACCTAGTTGAACCAGCTTCAGTGTTCGCAAATAAACAGTGATTAAGAAGACATACCTTATCCTCATCTGGATTGTCAGAATTAAAAATATCTGATTTCTCGCGAAGTGCATCTTTAAGCATTGACTTCAGTTCTTCTTTGTTTTCACGTTCCTAACAAAGTCATCAAGAATGTCAGGTGAAGATGCAAGAAGTATTTGTTTAAAAGTATATTTGAGATCTTCTCAAGCCATATGGGAAGAATTACTTGGGCTTCAAGGTCATTTTCAGCTTCAACTATGGCTGCGGAAATGCTGGAACCTGACGTTGATACTCGTGCAACTTTCGGAGCTCGACTGTTCCTTTCTTTATTGTTTCTATGGGATCCATTCTGCTGATATGGCACAGGTACAGCCCCAGAGGCTAGGCGAGACCCTTGAAAACGTTGAACAGGTACAATAAGGTCATCCCTAACATGGGGATCCAAATCATCACCCCGCTTCGCTTGAGCTTTGTCCCGTTTTATTCTTTCCGCTTGACGCTACAACAGGGTAATATGATTGCAAATTGTAAGCGAAAATGCCTAATTCTTATTCAATTTTTTTTGACAGTTGACCAGAACAAAAGCGGAAAAAAGAAGGTCTGCAAACTTTTTGCACAGGAGTTCAAACTGCTTTTTACAAATGCTTTAGACGAGTTCCAGGTCATACATGCAAAGGGACATGCACAGCTAACCACTACAAACATGCTCCTCTGCAAGTAAAATCCATGACTAATATATCCAAATTCTCCAACACAGAAGAAAAAACCCTTTTTTTTGTTCTAGTACATGGTACCAGTACAGTTAGAAATTTGAACATGTAGGAAATGTTAAAGTCAAAAAGGGACTAACTGCTTTGCTAATAGGTCTTGTTTGTTTCATCTCTAGGCCAACCCAACTTGTTTGGAAACAAAAGGCTTTGTTGATTGCTAAGAGAAACAAATCAATAATCATCTTTGTGTACCTGATGCAAACGGGCTCTTTTCTGAAATATTTTGTCCTCATATGAACCAACTGCTTGAATGAAGTGCTCAACTCTGCTCAGATCAGGCTACATCAGCAAGAAGCAAGTTAATAATTTAATTCCATTGTGGATTAATTGAAAAGATAATAATTTCTGAATCTGTCCAGCACCAACTGTCCAACTCCAACAGAAATGAACTTTGATTACCGTGCAAGAATCAGTTAAATATCCACCCATTGAGGGAAATTCCTTCTTGTACACTGCCATTAGCAAATTAATAGCTCCCTGAGAAAACCAGGACATCAGTATGACAAATTTAGGAGTGAACTGCAAGCATCTAGAGGAACTTACATACAGAAAGTTAAACAATAAAAAGAGATCCAGTGTAGCAACAATTGGAACTTAAAGGTGCTAGTGCAAAGATGGATGCTCAGTCAAACAGTGGGGCACAAACAGGAACAAACCTCACGGATCTCTAGCGTCGGCATATGTGGAAGAAAATCGTTGCCAACAAAGAAGCACATGAAGATAAAATCATCAACAATGCGTTCAAAATCAATTTTGAAAGGTGGGTTTGGCATTCTGAACTCGTATTCTAAGTATTCCCGCAGGGTCCATATATTCAAGAACTGCACAAGCACAAAAAATAAACACAAAGGTATTTAGTGAACTCATCAAGATGTCTTATGAAACCACATGTTACAACAGACAAATAACCTGGTAAGGCTTCTTGGGAACAATAGCATCACCCTTCTCATCAAACTCCCCAGCTTTTCTTTTCGCCTTTCCTTCACAGTTTGCTGCTAGATGTCCCACCTGACCACACAAGAAGCATTTATCCTGCTGTCCAGGTGTATAAACTACCTGCAAAAAAAAAAGTCAGCCATTGAGCATAGCATAAACAAAAGGAATAACAATGCAGGGACAGCTGTTAATATATATTCTTTAGAAAAAAAAAAGTAACATACTTCCTCTGGTTCCATAATTCTAGTTGTTTTGGACAACACAGTTTTTAGAACATAGTTTGACTATGATTTTCTACTATAGTATATACAAAAATCAACAGATATACAATTTTATTAAAGTTTATGTTTTAAGATTAATCTATGCATGTTGGTTTAGTGTCTTAAACTAAATATTGTAGAAGTTATCGAGTCAAAGTTCAAAAAGTTTGAATTCAGCCTCGTCCAAAACGGCAAGAATTGTGAAACTTGAGGGAGTAGGCGACAGGAGAACATAGAACAAACTAAAAAAAATCTTAAACATGGGCAATAACATGTATAAGCATTTAAAAGTATAGTCCACAAGGAGAGCTAACCTCTCTCAGTATTGAGAAGTGTACTTCATGAGTCGCCAAAGCTAGCATGATCAGATCTGCGTCCTGCAATTTATGGATACACAATGCTGCATTTACAGGGCTAGAAGAAATAAAATAAGCTACACTAAATAAATATAGGTTTGTCAAACATACCAGGCCATACAGGCAATGGCGCGTATTTGGGTTAAAGCCAGACAGATTCCGTTGGCCGCGAATATATGACATGATTTTATGTTCCCCTTCACCAGGAACATTGGCATCAGATAAAATAACCTTCAAAAGACCTTAATTAGAACATATAAATGGCTTTATTGCATTCAGGATTTCTGAGGTTAGTGGCAGCCTTTCTCAATAAGGAATGAAGGAGGCTAATCTAAACCGTTGGTAGAAGTAGAAAATAGAAACTTAAATCATTAACAACTCATACTTACTTTAATTTGTTTCCATCCAGGATCATAATTCAATCTCAGATGGATGTAATACTGCAAAGCAACTGATAAAACAGCCATAAACTCAGTCCCTGGAGTAATAACATTTGAATCACATGTCTGTGATTGCTGCTTTGGAGGAAGTTTTCTGCCTTCCCTCTCAAACTCTTCACGTAGCCGTTCTTCTTCTGCAGCCTGTGGGCATAGGAATATTGAGCTGTGATTGCAATAAAATGGTTGCATACAGAGCAAAAGGATAGCACACAATCATACACAGACCAAAGGAAGATAATTTCGGTAGAATACTGACCGCATCAGCTGCATCTTTTGCAGCTCTGAATCGTCTAGAGCGCTGCTGGTTCATCTTAGCACGAGGAGCAACACCATCTGAAAAGCCATTGTACCACAGTTAAATTATGAGCAGAAATAAATCAAATATGATCACAGGTATAAGAACTACATTGATCATTGAATTTAGAGAGCATGCTCATTCCAAAAGAGCAGACATGAATTATTACATATGAGAACAAACATCCACAAGGTACAAACACTTACAGAGTTATGACAAGATAATCCACATGTACATAGTAAATAAAAATACACAGAATCATAAAACTACATGATCATAAAACTACAGAAACTCTGCTAGTTCACACAGCAATAAAATAAACAGGTGGAAGTGCAATAAAATTTCCTCTGCTATGGGCATATTCCACGTACCAATGGCCATGTACAAAAGCTTCCGGGGGCGAACCATGACAAATAGTCTGTCGATATAATCAAACATGCACTGGAAAACCTCAGCAAATGTTGTTGGGGAGGGCTACAGAGAAAACCATGGTCAACATTTAAATCAGCAAGCAAAAGCAAATGACAATTAAGTTAATGTTACATGTTTTTACAGAGAAATAAAGCAAACAGTTCCAATAAAAACGTATTGATGCTTTTTTATTGTATCGGTATCTTTTTCTTTCTTCCTCTCTGGTTTGTGGCTGATGTTGAGGCAGCTGCCACTGTTCCTTTCACTAAAACTACAGATATTGACATAGCACCATACAGTCTGCTAACTGAAATCGATCCAAAATCATCAACATAAATAGCTCCAAAAAGGAAACTATTTGTTGGCAATTTGCTTCCATTGCAGTTTAGCAGACAGAAATGGAATAAATCTGTACAATTCAGATAAACATTATTACTTTGAAAAATCGAATGAATTACAACGTTGTCTCAATGTCTCTGAGACGACTGAAACCAATTTAAAAGCTCCTTTCTCTAGCAGCAATCAGATTACTGGCAGAGCACAAGCTAAAATAACCAATTCCCTCCAACTTCTCAACTAGTGACCAATCACAAACCTACCTGATTACCGCAAACGCAACTAGCCGGATAACCGTATACCCAAATAACCCCCACCATCCGCTCTCCAACGCCCAAAGCAACCCAACCAATAGGAGGAGAAGGGGAAGGAAAAGGAGGTCGCACTTACCCTGTCCTCCGGGTGGAAGCAGGGGTGTATGATTCCGTTCATATCGAGGTAGAGGTTGTCGAACTCGAGGCCGTTGGGGTTGGGCTTAGAGGTGTCGACGGGCACCTTGACGCCCTCGATCTCTACGGGCTCCTCCTCCACCACGTCCACCACCACCATCGGGTACTTCTCCGCCAGCCACCGGTAGAACGCCGGGACACCCATCTCCGCTGCTGATGCCGCCGGCGCGAGCGAGGCCTCGCCGGAGCCCTAACCCTAGTAGGAGCACGCGGGAGACGGAGGGGAGAAGAGGAGCGAAACCCTAACGAAGAGGGGACGGTCACTGTCGGGCCGGGCTCAATCGAGCAACTTCTGACAAAGAATTTAGCCTCGCGTAGTTCTAAATTTTTTACAAAATAGATACTATAGCAATTTTATTTGTAGACTAATTAAATTCAAAGGATTAGTCTCACAAATTATAAACAAAATGTGTAATTAATCATTATTTTTATTTATATTAATACTCCATACATTAGTAAATTTTGATGTGACAGAAAAATTGATTTTTTTTAAAATTTATTTTGGAACTATACAAGGCCTTTGTCTAAATTGTGATGACGTCAGCGGCAGCGGTATTTGATGGAGCGTTTGTCACAGCCTCACTGGAGAGAGAGAGGGGCTTTGTTTAGTTCCTAAGAAACTTTAAAAAAAATTAAGATTTCTCGTCACATTAAATCTTACGATATATGCATAAAGTACTAAATATAAATTAAAAATAACTAATTATATAATTTACCTATAATTTGCGAGACGAATCTTTTAAACATAGTTAGTCTATAATTAGATAATATTTATTAAATATAAGAAAAATGTTACAGTGTCTATTTCGTAAAAAAAATTTGTAACTAAACAAGGCCGGGCATGGTTATTC
>Ga0182004_10005636_pt1 | contig 10183 bp, 9 predicted proteins | sample Sormic07211540_1_FD_120479 | JGI IMG/M metagenome (GOLD analysis project Ga0182004, IMG submission 120479) | Endophyte microbial communities from Sorghum bicolor roots, Mead, Nebraska, USA - 072115-40_1 MetaG | ecosystem: Host-associated > Plants > Roots > Unclassified | place: USA: Nebraska...
CATCTCATCAAACCGTGACCGATGAGTTTAACAGGGCAATGATTTTCACCCCTTTTCTTCCGCAAAAAAAGAAACCCGGAAAGCACCGAAAGGCGAACCCCACCTGTGCGCGTCCCGCGTAAGCATCACGCGAGTCGTCGGCGCCCGCGGATCCGCTATCGGACGGCCCACGCTCGCCCGTCGCCCTATAAAACGACCCCACGGACGCACCCGAGCCAAATCCCCCGACTCCTCGCTTCCTCCCGTTTGTGGCCCGAGCCCCCGCGACACGCCGTCGCCGCCGCGCGCCTCGGAGAAGAGAGGGAGGCGGCCGCTGCACCGATCCCGCGCCACCCCCGCCTGATCCCCCCCGGCACCGATCGGTACGCGGACCCCCCTCGCTTGATTCGATTTGTTCGATCTGTGGAGCCATACCCTAGGTTCGATTTGATCTGTGGATTTTGGGGAATTTGTTTAGGGTTTGATCGATGGCGTCGAAGAGGATCCTGAAGGAGTTGAAGGACCTGCAGAAGGACCCGCCCACCTCCTGCAGTGCAGGTGATTAGCTCTCTAGCTCTGTGGTTTGTGTCCAGATCTTGCGGAATTGTGTTGCGTTTGCGATGTACGCGTCGTCCGTATGTGTTAGATTGGTGTTTGTTACCTCGGCTCGTGATTGATGCAGTTAGAGCTCTAGTTACTTTATTGGTCGCTTGTGATGTCATGTTTTGCGTAATTATTTTGTGAACCCTGGTTTGGTTATTTTATTATGCTTTTTTTTTCTAAAAAAATTCCTTGTGGTTGATTCTGCACTACTTGGCTGTGCTTGCATGTTCCTTAAGCTCTTAAAGTTTATGATATCAGTGTTTCCTTTCTTATATTTATAACTGAGATATGAAGTAGTCAGTTAGACTGGAAAAGCATGTTGAGCTATTGCCAGTTCATCAGTTGTTACATGATAGTATGAGTACAGTAAACCACACCACTGAGTTAATGTATAGTATAATCAATCGTCAGTTAACATAAACACAAGGGATCTTACCATTGAGCTAATGTATAGTAGAATAAATCGGCAGTTAACATAAACACAAGGGGTCTTATTGTCAGCAAGCATGTCTATCAAAGTTGTGACATACTCTGCATTTGTTTTAGGCATACTGATGTTCTTTGTTTGGTCTAATATGGCTATTGCATATGTGTTGGCTTTTATTATTGAGATGTTTGCTCCATCTGTTTCAATCATATTCTCTTTTTTGGGTGCCAAACCTGTTCGTTTGGGATCATCAGACCAGTCCAGTCATCCCTCATCACCACCATTTAGTGACAATTTGTTTTACTCGAACATTTGTAGTCACCTGTCTGCACGTAGAACTGCACTCACTGTTCTTATTGTCAGGTCCTGTTGGTGAGGACATGTTCCATTGGCAAGCTACCATCATGGGGCCCTCGGACAGCCCATTTGCAGGTGGGGTATTCTTGGTGAACATTCACTTCCCACCGGATTATCCTTTCAAGCCACCAAAGGTAATTTCTCTAAATTCTGATTTCTAATGCCAGCTCTACCTACATATTATGATTCTGAGAGCTACAATTGTGCATCCTTAATCAACATTTCATATGGCAACTCTTAAATCATTACAGTGATCTGATGTTCAGATGATATGCTTATTTGCAGGTGTCTTTTCGCACCAAGGTTTTCCACCCGAACATTAACAGCAACGGCAGCATTTGCCTTGACATCCTTAAGGAACAGTGGAGCCCTGCTTTAACCATATCGAAGGTAAATTGTCTACATTGTGTATATTGTGAGTCTTAGGGCTTGTTTGGCTGCACACCTATCCACCCCAATCCACATGGTTGGGAGGAATTGAGGCCTTTTTTTGGCTACACCCCAACAAATATGAATTGAGATGCGAGGCTGAAGTGGATTGGGGTGCAGGGGTGGATTGGATTGCACCAAACAAGCCCTTGACATTTTTGTGCCCAATTTTCTATACTTCATGAGGCATTGTAGCTAGCTAATGGGATGTTTCTATGTTCCTTGAGAATAGTATATTCAAGATAGATGTTCCTTGAGAATAGTATATTCAAGATAGTTCTGTTCTGTTACTTATCTGTTCTGTTATGTTCTGTCTTAACAGGTTCTCCTGTCAATCTGTTCGCTGCTCACGGACCCGAACCCTGATGATCCTCTTGTCCCTGAGATTGCTCACATGTACAAGACTGACAGGGCCAAGTATGAGTCCACTGCACGCTCCTGGACGCAGAAGTATGCCATGGGCTAGAAGTGTGGCTACAAGCTGGCCAAACTGGTGAATGTGCCGACCCCAAAAATCGTTATCACCTAAATAACCAGTCAAGTCACTCTGTCCCAGCAAGTATGAATGGACTTTTGAGGGCTATTGTGTCCTGTTGAACTCATATGTATTACCTTGTGAAGTCCGTTGTGTCTGGTAGTCTGTTCTACCTGACCATTCCGTTATCTGATGTTGCTTCGTTAATCATCATATTTCTGTATGGTTCGTGGTGTCTGTTGCTGTTTCTTTAATCTCTCTGCTGCTTCATTCCGGATGAAAGAACCAGTTGACGTAGTGAGCGCAGGGGACGGGTAATTTAGTGGGCAAGTCACAACGCACACTTGCTCCAAATTTAGCCCCAAGTTGACGAGATGCTTATGATTATAATAACTATCTTATTCCTTTTTATCTCCTTGGCAATAGAGTTTGATTTGATTCCTAAGCGAGCGAAGTAGTGATTAATCCTCAAGCTTAGCACATAGCAGGGTTCTAAGAGCAATTTTCTCTATTTCTTAGTTATAGGAATAAGCATGGAGTATTAATCACCAGCTAAAGATGTGGACAGCGAGAATGGCTCAACATATAGAAAAACTTATGTATAGAAAAATTGTTGGATGTGCTCTAAAGTCAACACTGTGAGAAGTTGCTTTTAGCTTAGCATATAGCAGAAGAATTCAAAGTTGCAATTGTCATCACTGTGTAAGAAGTTGAGCATATAGGAGAAGAAAAGTTGCAGTTACCTTTACCCTCCTCGGGTGGAACAGCCGAACAGGTTTGAGGGGGTTACAGGCTTATTATAGTTAACTGATTCGATGGAGTACGAATTCAGCAATATCCTCGGCGAGTATGAATAGATGTAATAGATGGATGAGAAGAAAACAGTGATTGAATAAAATTTCATTTTGAAGGAAACAGCTATTGAAAATATGTAGCCTCATAGTTCCCGTATTGGAACTGCCTTAATATCAAGTTTATAGAGATTATCAATATCTACCACAAAGAGGTACAATATTATGAAATTATACATATACTTTACAATGAGGTCATAAATTTTCTTCTCCTTTTCTATAAGCTTGATCAAAGAATAGTTTGATTTAGAAGAAATTTGAATTCTTTGTATTTCAAAACGGAGGGTGTTTTCAGCCTTCCCCAACCCCCACCTAGAACTGACTGCAAACTCCAACCATTACCAAATCGATGAACAACACGCATCACAGATGCATCAGAAATAAAAATAAAAAATACCATCTCATTTGCAAAATGTTTTACAACATCTAGAACTGTACCAAACTTCATGAGAACTATAAACAGAGAGGTCAGAGACTCAATCGTTCTGCTGAAGACAATTCCTGTGCTTTTACTGACATCCTATAACCACAATGAACTTACCAAAACATCTTATAACAACAATACCGAATGATGCATTTGCTCATAATCCATATATACATGATGTGGGCATGAATGCTCATTCTTTTATATACTGGTGGAGGCTCCATGGAGCATGGACCGGATGTCGTGTACCATACAACGACGCGTGGACGAACTCCATGTTTTATGTTTCTTTTACTCTTGACTTGTGCCAGATTTTTATTACCAGGAATTCATAAACAATGGACCATTTCGCCGTGTCTTCTGGCGGAATTGTTTCTTCTTTACACACCATGCCTCAGTGAAAGTACTCACCTAAAGTTAAAGCAGCCATTAGTGAGTGAAATTAACATGAATGTTGAAATTGAATTTAACACAGAAAAGATCAAGGTTCCATGTCTTTACATTGCTAATCATCTTTGCACCAAACCAGGCAGAATCAGTGCCAAATGAAGGGGGGAGTACTCTTATTCCTTCTGACATATAGGGTGGAAGAAGTTGGTGAAGCTCTTTCTCCAGCCTCTCTGTTGTATCACATATTCACATGACATTCGTCAGAGTCACCGAAACAAATAAGATCTAGAATAATTAGCATCAGCCATTATTATTCCACTTTCTTTTTGATACTAAGTAATATCTGAAGAGTATATCTGCCCTAATATGCACAGGAAAAATACCTGGTAAACCAGGCAAGCATGACGATCCACCAGCTAAAACGATCGTCTTGTACCAGCTGTCATCACCAACTGTTCCTGAAGTATAGCAGTGATCCATACATAGAGCTACTGCTTTATGCAAGCCCATAGCACGCCTGCAAGTGGAAGATCAATATTGAGCAACCATAGCTAAACTGTTATGAATTTTAAAAAAATATGAAAGCACAAATCAAACAGTATCTGAATATTCCATACATTCCTCCCATATGGGGCTGAAATAGAATTTCTGGAGTCTTGAATCTCTCTTCTGACAGAGTGAACCACCCTTCACCATCAACCGCGTAGGATGCTTGTGTATCTTTCCGTAATTCAGCTTCATAATCAGCAGCCACGTAGCAAAGTTTCTTCACATGAGAGAGAAAGAGAGGCAGAGTCAGAAGCCAGAGATAAGCTTCATTCTAAAATCCAAATACAATGTAGCTATTAGTGAGATTCTTAAAAGAAATGTCTGTACTCCAAACAACTTTAGCATTGCAGCATAAACAAATTTTACCTCCTTGATGGTTCGAACTGTGTACAGCGACTCACAGGATATATTTCTCCGCTGCATTAACTCCTTGAGAAATCCAGTGAGTTTAAGGGCACCTTGCCCCACAGTTTCAACACCTATCTCATACATTACCCTACCTTGAAAGACTGTTGAAAACATATTAATATATTATCAGAATGGTGAAATGTAAATGGCATTGATATGTGCAGCTGAAAGATGTAGACACCAAACAGCACGGCTAATGTTCCACAAACTCACAGGAACACACAGTAAATACTTGAAAAACCTTAATAATATCAATATGGACAATTACTTACTGGGAACAACAGAAGTTGTATTGAATCCAATGTGCACAACAATACCAGAGATCCGTTTAGAAGCATACAAAGATAGAACTGCCTGGAAACCAAATGCCAGTGAGCTCATTGTTCATGAAAGTGTACTCAAAGATAGTTTGTAAATATCTTGCGTTCATGAAGGACATACAAAGTGCGAAGAGTTGAACATCAAACAATATTTGACACTTGGACCACGAAGAAAGATGGCGTGTCTACGTTAAGATTTGATACACTATTTAAACATGAAACTCTCAGTTGGATAGCTCAAGCTTTGACTAAAACTCATGGTTCTGATGTCGTGTAGTATTACACGAATTAACTCACAAAAGCGAAATCATCAGGACAAAAGTGTTTCAGGAAGGGGCAATGACTGATTAAATAGAAAACATGAGGTGGTAAAAAGGAATCATGTTGGTTTAACTAGTAATCAAATAATGTATGCATACTTGATCGACAGCACAAACAGCAGGAACATTCATGTCAAACAAGACAGAGTACAACGTCTCCTTGTATTGCTTTCTTGAGGCCCTAGCAGACTCGGTATCTGTGACAAATAGAAAGTTTAGTCAAGTAATATGGTCAAAATACAGGGCGGTAAACTAGGAAGTTGGGTCAAGTAAGAATGCAATAACTCAAACCATCAGAGTGACATAGTGGAAGGACAACAATAACCGGTTGAGTCGAATGCTTTATTTGCATCCTGTAAAAGTCAAGAATAGGATGTATAATACAATGAAAAAGAGCAAACAATTTACACTAAACATCACAACAGATGGTCCATCAGGTAAAAATAAATCCTTAATAAACCTCAAGGCTCAAGCTCCAGATGACTTCAAACCAATACAGAGGCGAAAAAAATAAACTAAAGTAAACTTTTCATCTTTCATTTGTCAGCTTCTTTTGGGTAAGAGACTACAATAAAAAGCAATCCTCGAATATACGAGAATTTTTTGTTGAACACATATCTGTATATCCCAATAGGGCAAAGGATGATGGAACAACAAAGTGTCACCCATAGAATTTTGCTATCGTAGATAATTGAAAATATAAAGCATATGAAAGAACTATCTCCTAGCATGTGAAATCAACAGCAAGTATGCAAGCTAAAATATAAATGCGCACACATTGTAGAATAGCAACGGACATTCATGCTGACGTGAAAAACTAGAGATGGTGAATCGTTTAGACAATACACAGCTTAATCAGCCTAAGTTTTCATAGACACAGCAAAAGGTGCTTGATATGGATTCACCCAATGCGGCAATGCCCACCAGTATCGTTGATAAAATTCCCTTTTCACACACGAAAATGACATACTGGACAAATTTGCTGTAATAATCAAGGAAAAACGTGAAACCGTGGAAGCAAGATGTAGTTTCAAACCTCGTATAGATAGTAGAGAAGAAGTGACGAAGCCTTGCATACATAGGTGCTTCAATGTTACCGAATTCCTGCACGATAATCACAACAGGCATAGAAATTAGCAACGTCTCTTTGTGCTCTGATGATTCAGTCAACACCAATCTTGAGATAGTAAGTTATCATTGGTCATCACAATATTCATGGGCATCATGTGCCTTTAAGATGTGAACCTTGCCACCGATCACCACAGCTTACCAAGAATGTAGCGCAACGCCCAGAAGGAGCAGCGTACTTGCTCCAGCCATACTTGCAATACCCAGATCCACCTTCAATAAAAGAAACAGAGAGGACACACCAAGAACTGAGGTTACAGCAGCAGACAAAGAAGAATTAAAAGAAGAAACAGTACATTCCATTGCGCATGTAAAGAGCTGAATTTGATCACAATTTACAGATATAAAATGTAGAGCATTCTAGTACAGTAAGTTTTCCTAGTAACTGAAGCTGTACAAACAAAACTACCATCCATTTTGTTATGCAGAAATATTAAGTTAGTCAATTAGGCAACAATCCAAACATCAAAGGTTTACTTCATTCAATAGTTTCCCGAATATTTATTTTGACTGAGCAAGCGCTGGGCATCTAATCGAAAGTAAAATTGGAAATATCAGGGTTATGCTTATCTCTTACCATCCACTATGAGAGTACCCGGGACCACCGCTCGGAGGCCGTAAATCTGCTTAAACGAGAGCTGCGGCGAGCTATCGTAGTAGAGCCTACAAAATGGCCAGCGATATCAGGCACAACACCGAGCGCGGCCGGGGCAGAATTAAGCACTGCGACGAGAAGGTAGAGCGAGCTGCGAGAACGGCACGCACCACGGGTGCGAGGCGGGGCCGGCGGCGAGGTGCGTCTCGGCGAAGACGACGAGGTCCCAGGGCTCGGGGCCGAGGCGGAGGAAGAAGGCCCAGAGGCCGTTGTCGGAGGCGAGGACGCGCCAGGCGCGGCAGACGGCGCTGGAGCGCGCGGCGTCGAGCGGGCCCAGCAGGCGCAGGATCTGGGCGAGCACGTCGGTGGGGACGGCGTCGAGCGCGCCCAGCGACAGCGAGCCGTGGTACTGGTACTGCTCCACGCGCTGCGCCTGCGCGCGGCGGGCCCTCGGTGACCCCGGCGGCGGGTCGGCCCCCGGCGCCGCGGCGCGCGCGAGCACGGAGCCCCACACCTTGCGGAGCAGCATCGCCATGCGAGCGAGGGAAGAAGGTGGATGGGGTCGGTCGGTGATCGCCCCGCGGACAGTGGGGGTCGGTGGCGGGCGCGCTACATATGCGCGGACGGAGACACGGACACGACCGGCCGAGACGAGGGGGAGGAGGAGAAGCCACCAGCAGATGCTTTGGGCACGAGCACGAACGGCCGGGAGCGAGGACGGCAGAGGGAAGGGGAGGCGAACCGAGTCAGGATCATCGTCGCGTCCCGTCACGTGCGTTGGCGTGTGGCTCGCGCGCCAGTCGACGTGGCCGAGGGCGCCTGGCAGTCTGGTGGCCGGTGAGCTGCTGTGCTACCGAACTGCCAGTGGGTCACTGGCCACTGGGACCGGTGCTTGGGTTCCAGTCGAAACGGACACCATTTCCATGGTCCACTAGGAGTCGGACGCAGCAGCAGCGACGCAAATCGATTGGAATTGTGGCTTGAGGTTGTTTGTCAGTACCTTGTATTTGTTGCGCCTGATCGGCGATTGCCCACCGCATAACTACCAAAAACCAACATTTTTTCTTTTGCTTAACAGAAGCTACTTCCTCACCATGTCTTTCGTACCCTTACATACGCCACGTATGCACATGTGTTTAGTTCTGTGTGTCCATAGCTCGTGCATTGGTCTATAGTTGTCATCACAAATCATGAGTAATTATTATAAAGTCAGTGTCAGTAAGGATTTTATCCGCATTTAATAGTCTATCGTGTAAATATTTTTATGACACGACGACATGTTTAAGAAGACAGGGAAGAATTGAAACTCTATTGACTCGGACTCTAATTTTAATTCTAGATGAGTCATATAATTAAATATTTATTTAAAAAATAGGATGAAACTGTGCATTATAAGTGCTTCATTCATATTTCAATTTCATAACTCTCCCCTAAGAATAGGCCTAAGATGTGTATTCTAATTTTAATTCAGATCGTTCGAGGCCTAATTTCATGTGTATTCCAATTTCAATTTCATAACTCTCTCCTAAGAATAGGCCTAATTTCATGTCTATTCCAATTTTAATTCATAAGTGCTTCATTATAAGTGCTTTACATTTCTTTCAAAAATAAAAACATGAACTTTACCGTCAAATTCCGCATATATTTATATGGTTCAGATGCCAACCATTTTATGATTACAATATCACCCCTTGTCCAGTGCATCGATCCTACTTCCAGATAGTTCGAGGCAATCGGCATCATCGTCAGTACATTTGCGTCCCTTTAATAAACTCGACACGTACCATACGTCAGACTTCTGGAAGTTATATTTTACATTACAAGGTTAATCTTTAAAGATACGGAGTATCTCTATGCATATAGCTTTTTCATCCCTCAAACACCCAAATAGCAAGGACAAAAATCACATATATTCTATGCACAGTACACAATCAAGCTGATCGATCAGCCTGCTGAAACCCCCAAACAACCACTCTTGGAAACCTGGATCGCCTGTATAATTCCTCCAGCCATCGTAGTATAACGACCTGCGGACGGGCCAGCGACCAACCCCTCGCCATGATAGAGACGAGCAGAGCAGCCAACCACCAGAACCTGTCCCGGTCCCGGCGATCACCGACGAAGTGGCGGTCCATGGTGCCTGGCCTGAGGTAGGCCAACTACACAGAGATTTACAAAAAGAAGACGGAGCCTGCGCGCGCGGCTGCGCCTAAGCCGAAGCGGCATCATCAGCAGATGACGCAGGAGTTGGGGTCCTCCTCGGCGCTGTGGACGACGTACTGCGGCGGGTACGGGTGGGGGTGGTACTGCGCGGCGGCGTACGGGTACCACTGGTGGTGCGGGTACAGTATGACCGGCGGCGGCGTCTTCTTGTCGCCGTCCTTCTTGTCGCCATCCTTCTTGTCGCCGTCTTTCTTGTCGCCGTCCTTCTTCTCCTCCTTGGCCGGGCCGACCGAGACGATGGCGGCGGCGCCGACCTTGCGCAGCTTGGCCACGACGTCGACGGGATCCACCAGCCCGACCACCGTCAGCTTCGAGTCCTTCATGTCCACGGAGATGGAGTCGATACCTACGCGCGTATGGTTGCCGTCGTCGTCAGAGATCAGAATTCGGACATGGAATCACTCATTATTACGAATTGAAAGCGAAAGCCTTCCCCCCGCTCCATCCTCCAGGTCGCGGCTCTGCTAGGACACGGATGGTGCCGGCGGCGGCCTCCGTGACGCCGAGAGGGCAGAGGGAAGCAGAGCAGAGGAGAGGAGTGAAGGTAAGTACCGTGGAGAGTGGAGACCGCCTTGAGCACCTTCTGCTTGTCCTTGTTGTCGTGCAGGTCCAGCTTCAGCACCACCTTCTGCACCATGACGAGCGGCGATGAACCCCGTTAGAACCCCCGGGCCAAACACACACGGACATGGATATGGATGAAAA
>Ga0182004_10005637_pt1 | contig 10183 bp, 4 predicted proteins | sample Sormic07211540_1_FD_120479 | JGI IMG/M metagenome (GOLD analysis project Ga0182004, IMG submission 120479) | Endophyte microbial communities from Sorghum bicolor roots, Mead, Nebraska, USA - 072115-40_1 MetaG | ecosystem: Host-associated > Plants > Roots > Unclassified | place: USA: Nebraska...
GGGGAAGAGGAGAAGGGGAAGAAGAAAAAATTTGGGGAAAAAGAGAGGGGGGGGGGTGAACTGGCGGTTGGGTGGGGGGGGGGGGGGGGGGGGGGGGGGGGGGGGGGGGGGGGGTGTTGCAAGAACTCTACCACTGATCTATGACTGGTGTTCTGTTCTCCTTGTATGACTAATTATATTTGAACTGTGTTGAGCCGGCGGTTCAATTGGTTGGATCAATCAAACCGTGTGTCTACCGTGAATGCAAAAGTTTTACCTTCAAAAATGCGCCAGCACCTTCCTCTCGCATGATAGTCTGCGCACAATCAATGAATCCTCTATATTGGTTTGCTTGTCCCTGGAATCAGAGGAATCTTCGAAATAAGCATTGATCCATAACAAGTGCCATCATGTCAAAAAGAGTTCATGCAGTCACAAGATCCACCTGAATCATCAATCTTGTCTTCATGACATCGAGGGGTGTTGTTAAAGCACCAGTAATGGCACCTGACAATACGAAGTGGGCACTTAAGCTACCATGCTAAATATGCCAATACAAGTGTATCATAAACTAAGGATATAGCAGGTGGAATCACCTACTGATGCAATCTTTTTTTTTAAAAAAAAAGTTACTTATGTATGCTAATTGGGGAGGGCAATCGGCACCTGTAAGTCAAAACCACCAGCATATTGGTGCCATGTCAGCAGCGTTCTCTTAGACATATGTCTAGCCTGTCTAGACGCTAGTCATGGGGTTAACGACTAGTTTAGCACCTAGACTTTGGGCTAGACGGTTAGACAGTCTAGACAGTCAACTCTAGTCAAAGACCATCTAGACATGAAGGCTAGACATGCATTAGACTCTATTAGACGATCGACTAAATGTCCTAGACATAAGTCTAGGCAATGAGACAACCCAAATCCCACCCGAACACTGTACAAGGAAGCATTCAACCATCCTGCGTAGATTGATATTGTAACTAAGCTAATAATGTAATCATATTATATCATGTCCTAATCATATCATATGATATCATAATCATATCATATCGTATCTGTGGTTCTCTTTGCTTCTTTTGGTTTCTATAAATGGTAAATTGTCATGTCTATATGTTAGAGAGATGATGAATTAGAAGCGTGATAAACCGAGAACTTGGAACTATTGTATTTAAAATCTCAACTTCTCATAATTTGTCTTAGTGTTTTGGATGCTAGAGTACAGTTAGCCAATTACATGTGCATTTTTCTGATATCTGTTTGAAATTTTAGCTACCGCAATACAAAATCGTCTAATACGTCTAGACATGTCTAGTCTTGGTCTAGACCATCTAGACGCTAGTCAGAAGGTTGATGGCTGTATTGTGTCTAGCGTCTAGGTTAACGCTGCATGTCAGCAAACCCAAACCGGATTGTGGTTTTGGGTGCATATATTAGACCATTACAGTTCAAGGGTACAAGGCTTTGGCAATTTAAGGATAAATTAGATGGCTGAAAAGTTGAAGGTTGTAACTTGTGTTTCTTCCATCTGTTACTCATAACAAGAATGGATCTAAACTTAAATTTTAAACATAGGTAGAACACATTGAGAAGCCAAGCTAGAATTTTCTTCTGCCTTATTTCATGTTGTTTTGGTGTCTGGATGGATAATGATTTCACAATTGCACCCTAAAGGGTGGGTGCACTTGAAAAAGCCAAGTGTAACTTTGGTAAAGAGATGAGAAAAATTACAGAAGCGTTTTTTAATCATTGATTACAGAATAAATAAATGCACAAAACCTAAGAAAACTTCAAAGAAAATATTGGTATAAACCCTTATAGAATAGCAAATATGCACAATCTGGTTCTTTTTGGTTTAATAAAATCCTAACAATAGGGGCTTCCCCTGCTGTTTTTCGGATCTAAAAACTATGCACAATCTTGAGAGAAGATAGGAAAGAATACCAAACTCGAATATACTGGAAACCAGCCTAGTATGGAAGTTCAGTTGTACCAGCAAAAGCACCAATAATTGCATTCTCTGCGTCTTTCAACTCCCTCTTAGCCTGGATCCATAAGAAAGTCAAGACTGGGTAAATGAGATATATCAGTTCTGGTTCTGGATAGCTAGTTGTGTGTTTGCATTTACCAAGCTCTATTTTGGCTCAAAGCAATTGCTCAAGTTTAAATGACAACTAAAAGAGAGGTAATTACTGAGCTTGAATATAAAAGTCATTAATGTGCATAAAGGTTCAAACTTAGCCATGGCAAGTCAGTTTAAACTTACTAAAACTAAGAGACAAGTGATAATAAAAAGCACTCCCACATCCCATGTGTATCAACAGAACAAAAAAAATAATGGGATGCACTTTCCAATTGCTATAACTATCCTCTTGCTGTAAACAGCAGTAGAATCGACCCACCCTGTGTTATAGAAATCCAGGCTTCCAGACACTAGCAATGAAGCAAGCCATAAGATCTCTTTCACAAACAATGGATGCACCTTGAAGCCATAAATTAAGTGTAGCTTTTGGGAGGTAACTGTGAAACAAGAAATCAAGAGGTGACAATGGATATGAAGCATTCAGAACAATAGGAAGGTTACAGTTATCTTGACGTTAAGCTGCTACTATTGATATTCTGTGATCAGCATTACTGCATTAGTATCTCCTTTGGGTTTATCCAGAGAGTTAGATGCAGTCACTTTGAATAAGTTATTTTTCCTTTCGGCAATATAAAACTACAGAATTTGTTACTAATGTTTTTACTCCCCTTTATTAGAGTTCGATTGATTAGTTTGCACGATTATCTTTGCTTGATTATTTTTAAGTTCGGATGGATAATGTTTCATAGTGAGTCAAAGCCATGCCATCCTTCCTGATGGGATATCATTGTGATAAAGCAGGAAGAATGAATAACTCTTTCACTGCTATTGTGTTCTCTCATCATACTGATTCAACTTCCAGTCAGAGCCCTAATCACTTCAAGCACAATTATCTAGCCTCCTCAGATAGGCAGCTATCCCATTCTGAACAATCAGTAAATCAGAACATGCTGGTTCACAATGGAATTTTTCATGAACAATGCATTAGATTCATCAAATAAGTGAGATAAATACCGTTAATCGATAACCAATTCGAAGCTGCTCATATATGCAAAATTGAATGGCATCAAATGGCAGATCTCGCAGTAGAAAGGAACCATAGCCCTGCAAACCGAACGACACATGTTTGTGGAACTGATGAGCCACTGAAATTAGAATTTACAAGGAAAAAATGAAAATATTGATCATCCTAGTAGACGTAATTCATCAGCATTCACAAAATATGAAACAAAGGAAATTGTCATATGACTGAAAGATACATACAGCATAAAGTCCTTTAATTCCTTCTTTAGCGACAATAAGGCGAACGGCATCAGGTGCAGTCTTGAACTGACCCATTTGAATTCTTTGTTTAACCACCTGAATCCAGTGAATTTTATTCAAATTATGGTAACATTTGAAGTGCCAAGGGCAGAAAGAATAAAACTGACCTCTGTGGGAACACGAATGAGAGAAGAAGCAGCCCCTCCAATTGCCCCTGCAGTCTTTTGCATATATCTTCAGAACACAAAACAAATTCATTGTAATTTGTAAAGCAAAAGGTTTTGAAAGGTTATATGACTAGCTTAATAGTAGTATTTTTTTCAACTATCCGATTTAATTTGGCACCAAGTAATTCCATATACTCCAAATTAAGAAATCAACAAGGCTATGAAGATAGTTTTTCAGCTGACATACCAAATGAGCAATAGCACTCAAATTTTCAGGAAATATTTCCAGTAGTTTTCTTTTAGCTGGTTCATATACTCCAACAAAAATTGCGGAAGCACTGTAACAAATATGAAGTGGCTCAGTGGAATCACATTGAAACAGATATATATATGGAAAAAAACCAATAACTATGATACAATCAGGGTCTCAGATTCTCAACTCAGATATAGCAATATATATGTCAGGAATGTAACTACACATTGACCATGGAAATAAGATCATGGACTAGTAACACCTCAATGCAGTATGGAAAGGATAAAACCACAATAATATGAATACAAACTACAGTAAAAACATCAGGGAGAAATAGCTAAGAATACACAATACTGCAATACACTAAAATAAGTGGCACATCCAGACTCCTGCTTGTATTGCCAACAGCATGATAGCATTATCTAGGCTTGCATAAGAAACCTCTTCAGTTTTCACTGTAAAACTAAATACTCACGGAAGAACACCGACAATATTTCCAGCTAACCCAGCATACAGGCCTTTCCATTGAATTTTACTTCCGCCTTGTGCAGCCTATATAAAAATAAGAAAAACAAATCTCATAAAGTTGACCTATGAACTTCTGTGTTACTTCAAGAATTTGGTTCCTCAGCAATGGCCAATGGGTAAGTAAATAAAACTGATACAGGCTGTGCCACTTCAGAAAAAAAAAAGAGAGTCTTATAGGCGCCACAAGCACATCCAGAAGAATTGGTAGCGAAAGAGATTGTAGAGACACAGCGGTCTAAATTTACTAAGAATGGCATCAGTAAGGTCCGTGAATTAATGAGTATATTATTAAATATACGCATATTACCATGCATCTGAGAATGAGCAATTTGCAGAATGATCATTGCATGATAAGCTAGACAAACGGGCACTGCATTCAAATGTATATTGAGCTTACCTGAAGCCTAGTCTTTATTGTATCAATAGGATATAAAGCTGTTTCAACAACAACACCAGCAGCTCCTCCAGCCAAGGCCCCCTCTGGAATTGCAAAAAGGCACGTCAAGCAAATGCGGGGGTAAGGAGGACAACCAAGCCTACATTATAAACCCTAAATCCTAATCTAACTGCTGAAAAGAAAACTTGACTGTAGAGCCTCAGAGGAATGATATCGTAGTGCATTTGATGTAACAAATCTTAGATGTCTACATGGTTCAACCCAGGTAAACAATCAGAGGTGAAAACTTCAAACTCAATGAACAAGCATTATCCATTAACCAAAGTTCCTAAATGCATCTAGCGTTCGATCCGCTGTAAAAGAAAAAATTGTTTATATGAAGTAAAATCCCCCTACCGAAAAGAAGTTGGAGGAGATCGCATGATCCCCCATCTCCACCTCCGCCCATGCGCTCACCAAACACTTGTCTGCACGGTTCAGTCGGCAATAACAAAATTCGATGCAAGAACAGAGAGGAGATGCCCGCAGGTTGTGCTGAGTCACCCGCTCCCGTGTAGGAGCAGATGCACAGGAAATCGATCCGGACGGCACCGAATCTGGCGGTGAAAATGGGGGCTCGGGGGCGCTGGCGAGAAATGAGGAGGGAGATTGGAGAGGGTTTTATCGCGCAGGTGGTCAAGGTTCTACCAGTTTGATGGCTTCTGGTTTCACTCTCTCAACGGGTTCCACAAGCGGACGCTGGTGCCCTTCCAATTCCAATTTTCTGCTGCTGCCAGTGCCAGGCTTATCGATGGGCAGATCAGATGAACCGGTTTGGGGAAACAATGGAACTATGTGTAGAAAAAACATAATTTGCATTTCTCGCAAGCAGTTTTAAGTTTAACTACATCTATATATAAAAAATATTGTTAGATCGGCAGTGTATTCTACACCCGATAGCTAAAACCGACGACGAAATACTGAATACTACTACTGAGGACGCATCATTAACACAAAATACTGAATAATACTAACACGCAACTTGAATACTACTGAGTAGGCATCATTAACACGGAATATTGAATAAATACTACTCCCTTATCAATTTCTAGAGTTGTCCTAAAGTCAAACTTTTTAAACTTTTATCAATTTTTTAGAAAAAAAATGCTAAGATTTATGGTATCAAATTAGTATCATTAGATTTATCGTAGAATAAATTTTTCATATAATGCGTATTTTATGTCATAAATGTTGTTACTCTTCTCTATAAAGTTAGTCAAATTTTAAAAAAATTGACTGGCACAGATTCTAGAAATTGATTCTTTCCCAGAAGAGGGAGTAATACATATAACTACTAAGGCCTTGTTTAGATATGAAAATATTCTGGATTTCGCTACTGTAGCACTTTCGTTTGTTTGTAGTAAATATTGTCCAATCATGGACTAACTGGGATCAAAAGATTCGTCTCGCGATTTACAGTTAAACTGTACAATTAGTTTTTATTTTCGTCTATATTTAATGTTTCATGCATGTGCCGAAAGATTCGATGTGACAGAAAATCTTGAAATCTTTTTGATTTTTGGGGTGAACTAAACAAGGCCTAAATAGTATCAGTATAATAATTTGGTTTACACCTAAGGTGTACAATAACACATATTATTAGATTAATTTATGAAATATATTTTATAATATAAACTTATTCAAAAACATAAATGTTAATACTATTTTGCATTCTTTCTTGGAACGAATGAAATACAAACAAACAACAAAAAGGATCCCTGATTCCCCCCTAGCGTAGATATTTTTGTATGTTTTGATTTGGCACCAATTCAATTTTTAGCATTATATATAGGAAGAGAATTCTGGCGAGCACTCGTGTTCCCACGCTCCAATTTTATATATAGTTATTTTGCAAATAAATAAAACGAGCACACGAGGCCACAATAACAACAGTCTGGGTCAGAATTAAGAAATGACAAACAACCTCCCTTCAGATCAGAGGACATAGTAGTGTCTGAGTTTCACAACAGATAATGAGTCCGATACTGCCCAGATTGGCCAATTGCTTTGGTCTAGTTACATTTCAGTCATGTTTTCGACCTAGTCTCAGCACGTCTAAGCACCTCCTCTTGCACAATGAATGGGACCCTTGTGCCCTCAATAGAGAATATCCAAAAGTATACCACATTGCTCCATCACTAGGGTTCCTAAGGTTGTACAGCTTCTAGGAGCTTCTCATACACTTGCCGTGCAGACAAATCCTCAACCTTACAGCAAAATCCAAGTATACTTTTAGAAGAGAAAAAATAGTAAATACATGGGAAAGTTTTGCTGGAAAAGAAAACTAATATAGGATTCAGTTCAGTGCATGAGAATTCGATACTAATTAGCAGTAAGTGAGAACTCACAATCAGAAGCTTCGATTTGTTATTCCATCCTCTTTGAAGGGTCATCTGAGTCAATCTTAGGCCAAGAACCTGATTTCACAAGCCATCAGCACGGACGTCTTCACATATAACAAGGTTCAAAACTGAAACTGCTTATTATCACAGGCTAAAACATCCCCAGTTATAAACAAGTTCCCTACTGGACAATGGCGGTCTCAGAATTTAGATTATCAACTAAATTGATATATATTTACAACCAAAGGCATACTCCATTGTATAATTTGAGCATAGATTCACAGACATTTTCATTTTCATCAAAGCTATACTTATTGCATGCATATTGTGATGGCACACTGGAGCATTCAGAATATCACTTTTTACAAGGCTCAAAGTGCACAAAAGCACACCACAATAAAACTAGAGTGCCATTGAAGAAAATCACCTTGCCCATAAATTCTAGCAACTCACTGTTAGCCTCCCCTCGAGCAGCAGGGGCAGCTACTGTTACTCGAACATCATCTGCGTTCACTCCTGAAAGTACACAAAATCCTGTCAACACATTGTATGTGCCAATGAACTGAAATATTGTACACTGATATCCAAATCTACTATGTTTCACATGAAACTGTCAGTGCATCCATACACAATTTTTCATCACAAACATTGTATGTTGTAGTTTCAAAAAAAAATGCATACTTGTTATTGCTGAACGTTGTGCCCGGTCTTCCACTTCAATGGCTACTTGGACAAGTCCACCTTCCAGTTGTGTGATGCAAGGAGGTACAGGAGCATCCTACAGTTTTCACGATCATTAGGACTAGAAAATACAAACAGGCTCAATTTAGCAAAGGTCTTTCTGTTGATGCGGTATATACATGTGGATTTGTCTCAGCTGCAACTGAACTCAGTGCTCCATCAACAACGTATATGAAAGGAGCAACCTCCAGATCCTCTTCTGATCGGTAACAAACAAAAAGGTCACATCCCACACAGCTCATGCGGAACTGCTTTTCAAGCTTTCCTTCACCACTGCATCAAATATATAATTACATAATCACCACAATCTGAAGTATAACCTGGTAATCACTTTGGCATAATAACCCTGAAGGCTTGTTTGGCTGCAACATACCATCCATCCCAATGCACATGTATTGAGGTGGATTAGGATGGAAAATTAATACCTAAATAGAGAAATAGGTAGTCTGTTTTAGGTAGTACTGCTGGAGATGCTCTTATATAAACACAATTCAAAAATTCCCATAGTGTATGCTATACTATTGAAAAATCTATAAACACACTGCACTGATGAGGCCACAAAGAGATTTGTTTCCCCTAGAAGAAAACGGTGCACATATGTAGCCAAAATAGCACCCAATTTCATAGTTACATACTATCTGGCAAACTTAAGATATTAACCAATGTTTAGAGTTTACAGAAGAACATACAAACACAAGACATTATATTTGATTATCAGAACATAATTACAATATAAGTATAAAGGTGAAGTACTCCAGTAAGATTTACGAGGGATGATTATTATACCGTTTCAACATTACTTTTCCTGACTCCTTCACATTTAGCCTTGAAAGATGCTTAGCCTTGTCTAAAACATGTGCTCTGTCAGTCTTTCGCTTGGGCATTTTCTGCAATTGGGTATCTTCAGAACAAACATATCAGAATTGAATATAAACAATTTTCATTGTTGAATCGTTTAAACCACTTCCCCTACAAAAGCAGTAGCAATTCCTCATGACGAGAAATTAAGATATATCTTCTGATGATGATGAAGCATAAACTTTAAAAATGTATTGCATATTTGCATCAACTTGGAAAATGAGGTTTTACTGATTTTGTCTACTTTTAATTTTTAGTCTATTCGATGAAAGTATTAATCAGCCTGCTATCAATTAGATTTGTACAATTTGTTTCTCTCGCTTACTGGCACAATTACATTTGTACAATACGTAGTACACTATATGCGGACTAACGCAGCCTAGTTCTACAGAACCTCCAAAGCCAGAAGACAGACGAAGAAAATTTGAAGTATGCAAAGAAATGTTGTCGTGTGGTCTGGAACTGGTAGCTAAACTTTTTCCTCGACAAAAACTATCCCCTCCTCCTTGAACAGTTCAAAGCTGATTCTTCCGCTTGAATTCAAGAACCCAACCTCCAGTAATTCCTACTAGCAGACTACCAGATCTGGGGAAAATTAAGCGAGTGGGGGAGGAGGAGCTGACCGGTGATGAGAACGTGCGAGGCGCAGTGCTTGCAGTAGTAGACGAAGAGGTCGGACTCGGGGCCCTCCGGCAGTGCGTCCTCGCTCGAGTACGTGTGCGTCGTCCGCTTCGGCATCGCCCCCCTCCCTCTCCGCCGCCGCCGCCGCCGCCGGGATCAAGAAGCGAGGCTTTCAAGTCAGGCCCTTACGGGGAAGGGGGAATAGATATTCAGGCGGAGCCAATCGAGCTGACGGCGGCGCGAACGGCTGGAGGAGAGGGATCCGAGCCGTCGCCTCTGCGAACGAAAGGAGCACGAGGAAAGCAGCGGCGGCAGGCGCGTGCGCTTCCCAATCGGCTCGGCCGTTCAGGCGTGGATTTCCCGGGTTTCGGTGCTGACCATGTTTGACCTGTATCCAATGACCAGATAAGCATTATTAGATTAATCACCTCATATATTTTTCATATAAACCTATCTTGAGATATGAATATGGTACTATTTTTTATAAACTTAATTAAAAACTGAGATTGATTAACTCCTAAAAATATGAGATGAAGATTTATTTGGAATTGGGGGAGTCCTTTCTGTTTTAGATTCTAAGTTTTTTAATTTTATTTTACACTATGTGGGTTCTGGCACATCTTGTCAGTTGAATGATCACCTAAAAGCCCTATGTTTAGTTTTAGTAATTGAGACAGTTAGTGGACTAGCATTTTTTACACCCTAGGTGTAGAATATTATTCTACACCACCAGTCAAAACTGAGCAGAAAAAATACTGAGCAGTACTGAACAACGTTCAGTATTATTCATGAGTACACTGAGGACCCTGAAATACTGAAAAATACTGAAACACAAGTACTGAATGATACTGAATTTTGTTCGGTACAATAGTTTGGTGTAGAATAGTATTCTACACCTAGGGATATATATATATA